>Ga0209963_1000142_pt1 | contig 260454 bp, 292 predicted proteins | sample ThiBio_1000_biof_2_FD_183957 | JGI IMG/M metagenome (GOLD analysis project Ga0209963, IMG submission 183957) | Wastewater bioreactor microbial communities from Cape Town, South Africa - Thiocy_cont_1000_biof (SPAdes) | ecosystem: Engineered > Bioreactor > Thiocyanate-remediating >... | reverse complement strand
TCGCCGCGACCAGGACTGCAGTTGCTCACGTTCGTCATCCGAGAGCACCAGTTGCGCCGGCTTCGGTCCCCGTTCGGCCATGCCACACGCTAGCAATCGACCACAAACTAATGACTCAGGACACTAGCACCGGTCGGACCGTTTGTCCCTGCTCCTCCCGACTGCACAGGCGATCGATCGCAGTTTCGTAGAGCCCGACCATGGAGCCCAAGGCGTCGGCGATGAGGTGCAGCTCGTCCTGGATGATCAGGTCTGGCGGCCGTAGCCGCATTGCCGGCTGTGGGGTAGTCCGGGGAAGCGTGCCGCTGCGCTGGTGGGCGCCGGTGCACCACGGGGTGTCGGGCACCATCCAGCCGTGTCGGGCACAACGTTGGTCAACCGCGCCGAACAGGCTGCCCGTGGCGGCCTTCCACGGCAGCTGGGCGAACTTGTCGACGGTGCCGATGATCAGGGACGGGGTATGCCGGTAGATCTCCTCGTCGGTGACGAGCACCGGCAGCCCCTCGTCGGGCGAGCGGCGTCGGGTGAACACGCAGTCGCCCTCTGGATCGCTGCAGTACAGCAGCACCCGACGGCGTTTGTCATCGGCGACAAGGTCTCGGCCTGCAGACAGCCGTGATCCACACCACGGGCACGCCGCGAGCTGCAGCGGGCCGCCGAGGGAGTCGTCGGTACCGCGGGTGTCCTCGATGCTGCGGCGGGCCTCGTCGAAGCTGTTGGGGGTGACCGAGCTGCCGACCCATAGCCCCACCCGGAAGGGGGTGATGCCCCAGCGCCCGTCGCCGGACGCGACACGTTCGCGCCGCAGCTCCTCGCAGGCGCAGATCAGCGCCGTCGCCCGCTGGAACTGCTGGGCAGTCAGCAGGCGCAGCGTGTATCGCATCAGCACTGCGACGCCGTCGCTGCCGTCGCGCGCATGCGGCCCGTCGCCGACCACGCCCTGCAGGCGGCGCAGCGCGAGGGTGAACGCGGTAAGGCCGAGATAGGCCTCGGTCTTACCGCCGCCGGTGGGGAAGAACAGCAGCTGTGCCTGACCCTCGGTGTCACGGTGGGCGTCGAGGTGGGCCGGGTCGGTGAGCCCAGGCAAGCACAGGAGCACGAACGCCAGCTGGAACGGCCGCCAGCTGCGCTGCGCTGGGACGTCGAGGCGACGGAGCAGCTCATCGAGGCCGGCTACCGGATCGGCCAGCCGGCGGCGGGTGACCTCACTGCGGACCCGTTGCAGCGCCATGGCCTGGTTGGCGAAGCGGAAAGCCTCGCGGGCCATGGCGTCCTGGCCCAGCAGCTCGACCGCACGATCAAGCCGATCCGCGAGATCGGCGGCGGTGTCGAGCGCGAGCTCACCGGCAGGTGCATACCGGGCGATCTCGGGTTCGTCGAGCCGTCGGCGTTGGTCGGTCAGCCAGCGCCGATAGCCCACGGCCAGCGGTCGCAGGGCGCGGACCAGGTCGTCGCGGGCGAGCTCCGGGCTGCCCAGCCGGGCCATGTCGAGGACCAGGCCGGGCATCGCGGCGGTGGTGCCGGCAACAGTGAGCGGCACGTCCGCAGCAGGGAAGGAGGTGGTACGCAGCCGCCACGCGCGGTCCTCGCCGTCGCGCACGTCCGTGTCGACCGCGCACTGGCGCCCGTGGGCGTACTCCCGGTGGCGCCGGTAGAGCAGAGCCAGGTGCAGCCGTTCGCTGTCGTGCGCCGCTGGAACGGCGCTGAGCTCAGGGTCGTTGTGCCCGACGAACACGGCCGCAGCGCCGTCGAGGGCGGTGACGGTGAGTCGAGTCTGATAGGTGCGGTGCAGGTCCGGGTTGCCGTCTCGGTGTCCTTGATCGTTGACCAGGGCCAGGTCGACGACCCGGACGCCGTCGCGCACCCGAGCGGTGACACGCAGGACGACTCCGTCCTGGTCGGCGTCGACCGCCTGAGGCACCGGATCGGGATCGAGCAAGTCGACCTCCACAACACCACCGGCCGGGGTACGGCGCCACACCGTCCGCGGCCGCCCCTGGTCGGTGACCTGGGTGTCGGACTTCGCCGGCGCGTATCGCCCCCACGATGCGGTGACGTTCACCCGGTGCACGTCGAGCGGCACCCGGAAGGAGAGCCCGAGGGCGGAGGCGGCCATCGTGCCGGTGCGGGTAACGGGAGTGGTCTCCAGGTCGTCGCCCTGTACCTCCGCTGCGGCAGTGACCTCGCGGTCGGCGAGGTCAGGGTCGTCCCGACCATCGGCTTGGTCCTCCACCGGCGGGTCGCTGGGTCGTGTGCGGGGCACTAGCCGCCCCACCAGGTACCGCTCCGCAGGTGGCACGCCCGGGGGTAGCTCCTCCCGCTCACCGTCGCGCGGACCGAGCAGATCGCGTTCGAGGAGGTCCTCCAGCGCTGCGCGGACCTCGAAAGAAGTGGTGACGGTCTCAGTGCTCATGGCTGTCGCACCTTACGGGCCGGCCCCGACAGTCCTGTGCTCATGATGTGTGCGTCAAGCGGTCGGTGCGGTCGCTGACATTGCCCAGAGCCTTGTCCCTCGTCATGGGCTGACGACGGCTTCGAGGTCGGTGACGATGGTCCGCCACTCCTCCACCACGACATCGGTCAGGTCCAGCGCGTTCAGTCGCCCGTGCAGCACGTCCGACGTCCGGCGGTAGACGTGGTCCCCGAGCCCGGCGAGCCGGTGCACCCGCGGTTGCTCGGCCGAGTCGACGAGGCCGACCAAGAACAGCAGCAGCACCCGCACGCCGGACGCCCGCGGCCGCTGTTGTGTGTTGCACACGCGCACGTAAGCCTCCACAGCGGTGCGTTCGAGCCGGATCCGCAGGTCGAGTACCTCCAGTCGACGGCTTGTCGCGTCGGTGCTCACGGCAGTCCGAGGAGGGTCTTGCAGGCCCGCCGCGCATCGTCGATCTCTGCAGCAGTCGGTCCAGGGGTCTTGGCCTTGCCGTGCGCGGCCTGGTTCCAGCCGTTGAGGTGGGTCGAGACAATCGCCTCGGCGGCGAGGACTCGCCCGTGCCCCGGATGCAGCGTCAGTGCGGCGTCGATCCGGTCCTTGGTCGTGCCCACCTTGTCGAGGGCGGCCAGGTCGGTGTGCGGGTCGCGGGGGACGCCAACTGCCTCCTGCAGGACAAAGTGGCGCAGAGCGTCGTCGAGCGCCATCCGACACAGGCCGCGGACGAGGACTGTCGGCGGCGTGGTCTTGGGCCCGGGCTTCGGGGCCCGCGCGAGGGCGGCGGCCGCGTCGTCGAGGAGCACCTCCCACATCGGCGGGCTCGGCTCCTCGCGGACGACGCCGGTCAGGTGGTCTCGGTGCACGTTGCGGGCAGTGTGGTGCGGCGATCGGACGAGGAGATGCTCGCGCAGGCGTTCGTCGTGAGTGAGCACCACAACCCGGCGGTCGGCGGCCAGGGTGTGGATGAGCTGGGCGAGCCGGTCGACGCGGATCTGGTCGAAGGCGTGCACCGGGTCGTCGAGGACGAGGAACCCGAACGGGCCACCGTGCGCGACGGCCAGCAGGGGCGCGAGCAGCAGAGCGTTGCGCTGGCCGGCGCTGAGCAGGGAGAGTCGCACCGGCTGACCGGTGGCGTCCACGACCTGGACGTCGGCCTTCGTGCCCTGCACCGACAGGCCGGTGATGTGCAGGCCGACGTCGTCGAGCAGCGCCCGGACCGACGAGTCGGTCAGCGTCCGCAGGTTGCGGGTGCGCTCGGCGCGCAGGTCGTTCTGCAGGGTGCGCAGGCAGTCGGCGGCGGACTTCCAGGACGCGGCCGCGATCGCCTCGTCGCGGACCTCCCGCCACACGCCGAGGAATGGTTCGACGGCGGCGCGGCGGGCCCGGCGCCACTGCCGCTCCCGGTCGGTGTGCGCGGCCAGCTCGGTGACCGTCGTGTGCCAGGCGGCCGAGGTCAGGCGGTCGTGAGCGGCGCGGACGGCGGCGCGCACCGCGGGCGTGGCGCGGCGGCCGTCCTCGTCGAGCCGGTGTCGGAGATCCGCCCCGGCTGCCAGGACGGGTGTCGACGCGTCGCGGACCGCCGCCGTGCACCAGTCGTGTCTGATCACCTCCTCGATCGGGGTGAGGTCGTCGTCGAGCGCCGCCCGCAGCGCGGCGAGCCGGCGCACGAACGTGGCCGCCTGCTCCGCGGTGGCCGGGGCGGTGTCGACGGTCGCGGCGAGAGCGGCCGCCCAGTCCATGCCGACCCGCCGGCAGACCGGGCAGGCGTCGCCCGTGTCATCGAGGTGCTGGGCGGCGCGGTGCAGATCGGCGAGCGGCGCGGCCAGCTTTGCGGTGACCGGGTCGGGTGCGGGGGCGGCCTCGGCCGTCTCGAGGTCGGCCAGCGCCGCCAGGGCCTGGGTCGCGGCGACGTGCAGCCGGTCGTGTTGGGCGGCGGTGATCTCCGGGGCGGCGACGCCGGTCTCGGTGAGGCCGGCTGTAGTGAGCCATGCGTCGGGGTCGTCGGCGACGTCCGGCCAGTCGATCGCGGTCGGCGTCGCGTCGGGGTGCGCGCGGTCGACCTGGTCGGTCCGCTGCTCGGCCGTGCTACGCGCCTGCCCCCATCGCTCCCGGGCCTGCGCCGCCGCGCTCCCGGCGGCGTCGACCCCGGCCTTGAGCTCGTCGAAGCAGCCACCGAAGGCGAGCAGGGGCTCCAGGAACTCCTGCAGGTTCTGCGCGAGCTGCACCTGGCGCTCGACGGCGGCGTAGCCGAACACCGGCCGGTGCCCGGCCAGAGCGGAACGCCACGAGGTCGTGGCCAGGTCCAGGTCGGTTGTGATGCCGTCGACGGCGGTGTGCCGGGCGGTCCGGCCCGTGACGCTGCCGTCCGGGCCGATCCGCACGTCGAGTGTGAGGGTCTCCTCGCCCGCGAGGAGCGTGACCTCGACATGGGCCTCGGCCGCGTCGCGGCCGCAGTGCTCGCGATCCCACAGCGGGGCCTTGCCGCCCCGGCCGGTGCTGGTGGGCGCGCGGGGCTCGCCGTGCAGCGCGGTCTCGATCGCGTCGGCGATGCTGGACTTGCCCGACCCGTTGCGGCCGATCAGCACCGTCACGCCCGGAATGGGGTCCAGGTCGACGGTGAGCGGCGCCCCGACACCCTGGTAGCCGTCGACCCGGACGCGTAGCAGCGTCCACGTGCGCCCGCTGACGAGGTCACCCGCGGTCTCCCGGCCGCCGGCGAGGGCCCGCGCGACCTCCAGGAGGCGAGCCCAGCCGGACCGGCTCGCGTCCGACGTGGCGCGGGAGCGCTTCGCCTCGGCCAGCTCGACGAGGTCCTCGAAGGTGAGCAGCCGCAGCGGCTCGGGGTCCGGCGGCGGGACCGGCAGCGGTGCGGCGGTCACGGGGTGTACCCCGCGCGCCGGTGGTTCTCGGCCAGCAGCAGGTCGAGCAGCGCGAACCGGGCGGCCGGGCTCACCGTCCACCGGGTGCCGATCTTGGTGCGGTGGTGGCCGATCTCCGGGTCGAGGTCCCAGCCGTGGGCGGCGAGGACGGCGTGGTCGATCTCCGCGTGCAGCTCGCGCAGCGCCGCCACGGCGGGGTCGCGGTCGGCGGGGTCGTGGACGTGGTTATAGGTCGTGGTCAGGCCCCAACCGCGGCCGAGCATCAGCGCGCGCCGCTCGGCGTCCAGCCGCGCCCCGAGCCGTTCCAGGTCGGGCGTCGGGTCGGGGCGGGGCAGAGTGCGGAACACGTCGGACGGCGAGTAGTTGATGTCGCGACGCGTGGTCGAGGTGTAGCGGACCACCCATGTGCTGTGGATGTTCGATGAGAGCACGGCGAGATCGGCGAAGGTATCGAGGGCGAACACCGCGCACTTGTGGGCGAATACCGGACCGATCGGCACCCGCACCGGCAGCACCGCGCTGCTCAGCAGGGAGAGCGCGAGGACGTGGTCCAGCTTCTCGATCGACCGGTACAGCTCGGGCGCAGGTCGAGTGAACCGCCACCACAGCTCGCGGCGTGACCGGTCCTTGTTCTTGCTGCGTTTCGGCTTCACCAGCCGCTCCACGATGTCGTAGGCGTCGGGGTACTGCTCCGCCCTCTCCCGCGACCAGTCCCGGAAGTTGATGACCCAGCGGCTGGCCGAGCAGTCGGGCCGCTGGTTGAGGTCCTTGCCGATGACGTAGGGCGCCAGCACCTCGGCGTTGCGCGCGTCCTTGTCGATCAGCGCCCGGGCCTGCTCCTCGGTCATGGTGAAGCCCAGGCCGAGGATGTTGGAGCCCTGAAAGGCGAGGTCGTCGTTCTCCGGTAGCTGCTGCGGCCGGCCACGGACCTGCCCGACCGGTTCGAGATCGGCGCCGATCTCCGGCACCTCCTCGCCGTCGAGCCAGCGCAGCCCGGCCGCCGCCACGGGGGCGCGGCTCGCCCACACGTCCACGATCTCTAGGTTGGCGCTGTCGGTGGGCCATGGATGGCTCGACCGTCCGCGCCGGATCTCCGAGCCGCGGCCCACCACCTGAGCGAGGCCGACCGTGAGCGTCTTTCCCTGCACCAGCGTGTTCACGGCGATGTAGCCGAGTTGCCCACGGCCGGCGAGCAGCCGCTCGGCGCGCAGGACGAACCGCGCAGCCAGATCGGTGCTGCCCTTCACATCGCGCCCGTCCCAGCGCTGCAACCAGTTCAGGTAGTCGGCGCCGAGACCGTCGCTGAGCTTCTGGCCACCGGAGAACGGTGGGTTGCCGATGATCGCGTCGAAGCCCGGGTCGTCGGCATCGGCGAACACCTCCGGGAACACCAGCGGCCAGTGCAGCGGTGCGCGGGGCACGACCCCGGCCGGTCGCCCGTCCTGCACCGAGCGGATCTGGTCGGTGAGGGCGGTGGCGTAGTCGGGCGCGGAGTTGCCGACCGTGATGGACAGCGCGGTGAACTTCGCGTCCACGGCCTTCTTCGCCTTCATCCCGGCGGCTGCCAGGCCCACGCCGGTGACGGCGTCGGCGACCGCTGTGAGCTGCGCGGTCTGCTCTCGCGCCTGCCGCAGCAGGCTCGCCTTGACCGCCGCGTCGCGGCCGGTCACCACCGGGTGGGCGGTGATCCGCCGTCGGAGGTCGGCGGCGTGGGCGAGGGCGTCGGTCCAGCCGTCGGCGTAGGGCAGTTCGGCCGGGCCCCCGTCGGGGTGGGCGTGCAGGGTGGTGAGCTGCTCGACGCTCGCCAGGCCGAGCAGGCTGTCGCCCGCGACGAGGCGGTCGTCGAGGAACCCGAACGGTCGCTCGCGGTCCATCGTGACCAGCCACAGCGACAGCTTCGCCATCTCCACCGCGAGCGGGTTGACGTCGACGCCGTAAAGGCAGTGCTCGGCGGCCAGCCGGCGGGCGTCCAGCGCCACCTGCTCCACCTCGGCGTCGGCGGCCAGCCGAGCCTGTGCGCGGTGTCGCACGGCCAGTACTGCCGCCGGGCGGCCCTCGGCCTCCCACGCCTCCACCAGCCGGTCGGCCAGGTAGCGGCACGCGGCGACGAGGAACGCGCCGGACCCCATCGCGATGTCGGCCACCCGTAGGTCGAGCAGCTCGCTGGACGGGCGGATGACCCAGGCCGAGCGGTCGGCCGTCTCCAGCGGGCCCGGCCGGTACACCAGCGGCTCCAGGGTGTTGCCGGCGACGTCCTCGGCCAGCGCGCGCGGCGTGTAGTGGGTACCGGTGCTGGCCCGCCGCGTGCTGGGGGCGACGAACCGGCGCCCCGGCAGCGTCACCGCCGGCCGGCCGAGCTCGTCCCAGCGCAGCGCCACGGCGTACGGGGCGATCCGCTCGGTCAGCGCCGGATCGCCGGTGGCCCGCAGCAGTGCCGCGCGCCGCTCGGCCTGCAACGGGCTCTCGAACATGCGCTCCAGTGCCGCCACCGACCAGCTCGACCGGGCCGCCACCCACTCGGCCATCGACGGGCCCTCCGGCGCGCCGAGCCGCTCCGACAGCTCGTCGATGGTGATCTCGGCCGGCTGCTTCACCTTCGGCCACGCGGACGGCCGGGCCAGCGACAGCGTCGTGACTGTGGCGGTGCGCACCTCCAGCTCGAGGAGGCCCTCGTAGACGTACCCGATCTGCTCGACATCGAGAGTGCGGAAGGTGAGGCGGCGCCGCTCGCCGTCGATCACGACCTCCTGCACGGCACGCAGCAGCCGCAGCACGGTGCGGTCGTCCACGGCCGGGGGCCGGACGGTCGTCGCCTCGCCCGCGCGGCGCCCCTCCAACCACGGGAACCGGTCAGGGTCGAACAGGTTCCCGCCGTACGCGGGCAGCCGCAGGTCCTCATGGGCCACACCACCGTGCACCGCGCGCCCCACCGCCAGCAGCCGGTGCCACGCCCCGGTCCGGCGCTCCAGGATCTGCGGCTCAGTCACCGCGAGCTGGTCACCGAGCCGTCCCACGCTGTAGGCGGCCACGTACACGTCGTCGTCGCTGGGCAGCAGGCGGCGTTCCTCGGCGAAGAGCAGGAACACCAGCCGCATCATGAAGGTGACGACGCCGTCGTACAGCTCGTCGTCGGACACCCCGCCCAGGATCCCGCTCTCGGCGTCGAGGCGGTCCAGGGTGCCGATCAGCAGTTCGACGGCGTCGCGGACCTGTCGGCCCAGGGTCACCGTGACGACCTCCTGCGCGCCGAGGCTTTCGACGAACAGGGCTGGCAGAGTGTCGGTCGGAGCCACCGCGAGGAAGCGGGCCCGGGTCAGCAGCGCCACGAACGCCGCGAACGACTCCGGTTCCTCCCCCCACAGGCTCGCGTCGAACACGGCTGCACCGGTGGTGCCGCCCAGAGGCGCCCACACCAGCGCCCACCAGCGTCCGTCGGTAACCAGCCCGACCGGCACGTCCCGGGCGCGCAGGAGCACCGCGAGCCGCTCGACGGGGCTCGCGGTCCATCCCTGGCGGGTGGTGCGGGCAAGCGGGTGCGCACCCCAGTCGGTGACCATGCCGAGCAGCCGCCACGGCCCACCGGTTCCGTCGCCCGTGTCGCCGGGGTCGGCCCCGTCCTCGCTGTCGCCGTCCTCGCTGTCGGGGTCCTCGTCGTCCGGGTCGGTCTCGTCGTCCAGCTCGGTCGGGTCGTCGTGCCGCTCGGCGTAGAACCCCAGGTCGGGGCGGAGCAGCAGCCCGTGCTCGGCGACCGGTTCGGCCAGCGCCGCAGGTAGTTCGGTGTCGAGCCTCAGGTGCCCTGCCCAGTCCAGGGCGCGGTGCAGCACGGTGCGCACCGCGGCGTGCCGCGACGCCCCGCCCGAGGAGAGGGCGTTGGTGGTCGCCTCCCGCACGTCGGCCCGGACCGGGCCGGGGACGTCCGGCAGGCCGTTGGGGAACACCCGCTCCACCACCGGCAGGGTCAGGAACGGTCCGGAGGTCTGCACCAGCTCCAGCCACGCGTGCCGCCGCCGCGCCGCCTCGCCCGCGCTGTAGCGGCGCCTGCGCCGGCCCGCCATCACCCCACCTCTGGTTCGGCCAGCACCACGGCGAACGGGAACACAAGCTCGCGGACCTGCCCGTAGCGGGCGTCGAGCCGGTCGAGTTCCTGCTGACGATTCTCCTCCAGCGCGTCGAGTCGGTCTTGCCAGGACTGCCGGTCGCGCTCGAACTGCACCACCTCCCGGCGGTCGAGGTCGTCCAGGGTGAGCTGTACCGCGCCGGACGCGGCCAGCGCGGCGGTGAGCGTGGCGTGCAGTTGGTCGAACACCGCCACGGTGTGTGTGCGTGCCCGCTCGTGCTGGCGCGCCAGGTCCGCCGTGCGCGTCTCCTTCTGTGCGGTCGCTCGCAGCGCCAGGTCCTCCACCAGTCGCGGAGTGAGCTCGGCCCACTGCGCGACCAGCCGCTCGCGGGTCGCGGCTGCGGCCGGGCGGCAGGCCGCGGGCTCTAGCGCACGCTCCACCGCTCCGCGCAGCGCGCGGTAGGCCCGCTGCTCCAGGTCCAGCCGCTTGCTGCGGCCGGCCGCGGGCAGCTCGCGGCCGGCCAGCACGATCTCCTCGTGCAGGCGCCCTCCGTCGGCCCCCACGATCACCAGCCGGGCCATCACGACCACGACCGGTCCGCGCAGCGCCAGCTCCGGCGGGGAGTCGAAGCGGACGGCGCTGACCCGGTGCAGGTCGGTCCGCCCACCCCACACCGCGCTCCGCAACAGTCGTGTCGCCTGATCCACCAGCGGGTGTCCGAGATGGCCGAGCACGATGTCGTCGCGGCCGCGGACCACGGCCGGGTCGAACGTCAGCGGCCGCAGCTCCCCGGACAAGGGGTCCGCGAGCCCGATCAGCGTGTTCTCCCACCCGGCTCGCAGCTCCGGCGGGGTGATCTCGCCCGGCGCGCCGTCGACCAGCGGTGGCTGCTGGGCGAGCGCCAGCGCGGTGTCGACTACCCGCCGGACGTTGGCCGGGGCGACGTGCAACCGCTCCACGGAGGTGTCGAGCTGAGCGCGCAGCCGCTGCGCCTGGGCCCGCAGATCCTGCTCGGCGCGCAGCACCGAGGTGGACACCTTCGGGTTGACGGTGAGCGGGTCCACCAGCACCGGGCGGCCCAGCATCCGCGCCTCCACCGCACCGGCGAGCACCGGGTTGACGCTGCCCAGGTCGCGCCGCTCGGCGGCAACCTTGCGGGCCACCCGGGAAAGGAACTCCAGGTCGCCGTTGTAGGAGTCCGGCTGCGCCGACTGCCACCCGGCCCCGACGAAGTGCACGACGTCGACCTCGGTGCGCTGTCCGTAGCGGTCCACGCGGCCGATGCGCTGTTCGAGCCGGTTCGGGTTGAACGGGATGTCGTAGTGGATCACCGTGTGGCAGTGTCGCTGCAGGTCGATGCCCTCGCTGGCCGCGTCGGTGGCCAGCAGGATCCGCAGCGGATCGCGGTCCGGCGCAGCCTGGAAGGCGTCCTTGAGGTGGTCGCGCCGCACCGGGTCCATGCCCCCGTGCAGCAGCCCCAGGCGGTCACCGCCGAGCCCTCGCGCGGCGAGTACCCCGGCCAGCCACACCTGGGTGTCACGGTACTCGGTGAACACGATCACCCGGGTGGAGCTGCCGGGCGGACTCAGCCGCAGCAGCTCCTCGACCAGCGCGTCGGCCTTGCTGTCCGCCGGCTCCGCGTGCCGCTCGGCCCATGCCGCGAGCTGGTCGAGCAGCGCCGCCTGCGCGGGGTCCGCGCCGCCGGTGAGCGAGGCCGCGCGCCGCAAGACGTCCTGCTCGGCCTCCTCCGGGTCAGGCTCGTCGCCGTAGTCGTCGAGCAGCCAGTCGGGCACCGAGTCATCGAGGAGGGGTAGTGCGGCTCGGTCGGCGCCCACGACGGTGGCCCGGTGTGCGGTCAGGGTCCGCGCGAAGGCAGCGGGGGAGGAGAACAGGCGCTTTTTCAGCAGCAGGGTGATCAGGTCACCGGCGCGGACGGCCGCGGCACCCGGGGTGCCGCGGCGGGCGGCGGTGTAGGCGGCCAACAGCGCGTGCCCGGCGCGCTCGTCGTCGGAGTAGGTGACCTCGATGTGACGGGGTACGCGACCGGGGAACCGCCTGGTGCCGTCGGGCAGCAGCAGCTCGTCCTTCAACCGGCGCACCATCACCTGCCCGACGACGCCCGGGTCCGGCTCGACCCCGCGGGCGAACCGCAGCGGGTCGAGCATCTCCAGCAGGGCCTGCCAGGACTCCGCGTAGCCGTTGTGCGGCGTCGCGGACAGGAAGACCCGGTGCTGGCTGTGCTCGCCCAGCCGGCGGACCGCCTGCGTCTGCTGACTGTCCAGCGCGTAGCGCCGGCCGCTCGCCGGAGCCGCGGGGGCGCAGTGATGCGCTTCGTCGACGACGAGGACATCCACGAAGCCGGGGTGCCGGTTGTCCGGGGTCAGCACCTCGTCGAGCAGCCGCTGCACGCGCGGTGTGCGTAGCCACGGCAGGCTGACGATGATGCGGGGGAACACCGAGAACGGGTTGGCCTCCAGGCCGTGGCTGCGCCGCAGCGCCTTAAGGGCCGCGGCGTCGAGCACGGTGAACCGCAGACCGAACTTCTCCAGCAGCTCGTCGCGCCACTTGCCGGTCAGCGGGGCCGGGCACACCACGACCACCCGTCGCGCCCGGTTGCGCAACAGCATCTCCTGGATGACCAGCCCGGCCTCGATGGTCTTGCCCAGGCCGACGTCGTCGGCGACCAGCAGATTGACCCGCGGCATGCTCAGCGCCTTCGCTACCGGTTCGAGCTGGTACTCCTCGATCGTGATGCCGGCCCGGAACGGGGCCTGCAAGGTCGTGTCGTCGGCACTGGCGACGGTGCCCCAGCGCACGGCGTCGAGGAACGCTCCGAGGATCCGCGGGTCGTCCCAGCCCTCCGCCGTCACGTCCGGCAGGCGCGTCTCCGGCAGGACCTCCCGGCCGGGCTCGATCTCCCAGACGACGGTCAGCTCGTCGCCGAGGTCCTCGTCGCTGACGCTCGTGAGCGACACGAGCGTGCGGCCCGGCACCTCGGCAGCGAGCTCGTCCCGGGGCTGGGTGCTGAACCGGCGTCCGTTCACCACCCACTGCTGCCCGCGCACCCGGACCAGCTCCCCGATCTCTGGCGCGTCAGTCACCGAGCTCCCCCTCGACATTCGCTGAGCGTAGCGAGACCTGTCCCGTTGGTGACTACGGCCTCACCCACTCGAGCGCGTTCGTCGACCGCGACGCAGCGCAGCCAAGCATTTGTACGGATCCCTCCGACGCCAGCTACGCCCGAGGGTGGCATGAGGGTATGAACGGCTAAGTGGCGCCGGCAGACCGTCACGGAGAGAGCGGTAGCCGACGCGACTCTCGCGCGCACATGTGGCACACGGCGTCGGGCATGGCGCATTCCTCGTCCGTGGGTAGTCCGTCCGGCACCCCATAGCAACGCGGCAGCGTTGCCAGCAGGGTGTCCACCAGCAGGTGCGCCTGCTCCGGCGTGATCGCGACGGAGTTGCCTGGCGTGACTCCCACTCCGTCGAACTCATCGTATGACTGGCGCGCCAACCGCTGCAGCAACGGCGCGAGATGGGCTGCTGCACCCTGGGCGTCGGCGTTGGAGTTCCGGGACGACATGACGGCACGCTACTGCCTGTTCCGATGCTGGCGTTCGCCGTCGACGCCGAGCGGGTGCCGCCTGTGGAGCACGGGCCGCTGGCGGACGGCGGCGTCAACAGTCGACGTGCCGTCGGCTTTGCGACCTCTTAGCCGGTGACAACGACGTGGCGAGCGCGGCCAAGAATGTCAGGCACGGAGCCATACTGGTGAGGTGGACCCGGCTCTCGACGAGCTGGTCGACGCTGTGGAGTCGGGCAGCGTCGAGCTGGCCGATACGATGCTTCGTGACGGTGCCGTATGCCCGCCGACCGTTCACCTGCTGAGCAAGCACCTCGTGCAGCCCTACCTCGGGAGCGTCGCCACGCGGCCATTCCGGCGCAGAGCGGATGCCGCGGCAGCGATCGCTGGACTCGGGCAGCTGCCTGCCGTAGCTACGGCGACGCGGCTCGTTGTGGTGTGGGAGTACGGCGATCTGTGCACGGCGCTCGACCTGCCGGACGAGCGAGAGGGCGGCGGGTTCCCGCGCGGGCTGGTCGTGCTCGACGCAGACCTCTCGGAGCACGTCGTGCGGTGGCATCCGTTCGCACTTCATGCGGACGGCTCGGGACGACCGAAGCCCAGGTGGGGGCCGGTCGTGCGACACCCGGGCGTGTGGTTGCCGGAGCCCGTCGCCGAGCTGCTGGCGGTATGGCGGGAGCTGCGGCGGGGCGACATCGCTACCGCGCGGGCGGAGCTGGAGGCGGACGGCTTCGTCGTCACCTGGGCCGCAGCTTCAGTGGTCAATCCTCGCGGGTGAGCACGTGGTCGTCCGTCCCGATGGCGAGCTCGGGCTCGGTCGACCATCGGGCGAGTTCCTCGCGCCGTGCTGCCTCGGCAGCATCGCGCTCGGCGGCGTCGACCTCCGCGCGGGCCGCGTCGGCGGCACGACGCTGCGCGATCTCGGCCAGCGACTCTTGCGCGCGCTGGACGGCGAGGGTCGATTCCGCGGCCGGCGGAACATGACGGCGGTGCGAAGGGTCGGCCGTCTCGGTGGGGTCCGGGGTGCTCGTGTCGCGGACGTCCGGTGCGACTGCCTCAGCCTCGTCGCGTCGATGCGTGAAGGCGATCTCGTCGTCGACCACGTCGACCTCTGTCACGGGCTGCTCCCGTTCGCGGTCTGCCTGCTCGGCACGATGCAGGGCCAGCCACTGGGGCCCCGTGGTGCTGTCGTCCGGGTGGTCGAGGTCGACCCCGCGAGCCTTCAGCTCGACGCGGGCGCGATCGGCGCGGTCGCGTGTCACGGCGGTGTGGGTGAACCACGCGGCGCGCGCCTCGTCGACGACCTCAAGCTGAGCGATCTGCTCGGCGTACCGCTCCGCCTCAGCGCGAGCCGCGGCGGCGTCCGCGCGCAGCCGGGCGGCGTCGGCGGGGTCCGTGTCAGGGGCGTCGGCGCGCGCGTTCCAGACGGTGGCGTCGGTGGTCGCCTTGGCGTGGGCCTGGTGAGTTGCGGCCAGCTCGTCGTCGACCCAGCGGGGCGCCCAGGTGAGTTCTCGGTCGTAGGCGCGGACGCGGGCGCGCAGGGCACCGTCTGACAGGTCGGCCTCCTCCGCACCGGCGTCGACGAGCGCGAGGGCCTCGTGCGCCGCGCGGAACATCACCGCATGCTCGACGCGGCCCTTGCCGGGGGCGTGGCCGAGCGGGTCCTGCTCGTCGGTGTAGGCGACGAGTTCGCGGTAGGCGGCGGCCCAGCCGGCGCGGTGCTCCCAGTCCTGCCGCGCGACCACCTGATCCGCTTCGGGCACGGCGCCCAGTGCGTCCACCGCCCACGCGGGCGCCTGCTCGGCGGTGAGCGCGCCGAGCTCGTGTCGGCGGGTGTCGGCCGCCTCGGCGAGCTGGTGCAGGCGGGCGGCGCGCTTGGCGTCCGCCGGGGCGACCGCGACAGCGTCGGCCCGCAAGTGGTGCGGAATGAGATCGGCCGCGCCCTCCCGCGGGCGCGGGGTGAGCCGGCCGGCGAGCGCGTGGGTGATGCGGTGGTGGATCACCTGCGCGGGCGAGTCGGCGTCGGTAAGGCTTCGGGCCTCGATGGCGGCCGCGAGGACCTGGTCGGGATCGTGGCCGGCGAGTTCTGCGGTGCGCAGCAGCCGCTCGAGCGAGCCGAACGCGTCGTCGGCGGCGAGGCGGCAGCGCTCGTGGTCGGTGAGGCGGCCCGCGGTAGCGAGCCGGTCGAGGGTGGCGGCGGTTCGGCCCGCATTCACCTCGCGGATCAGGTCCGCCATCCGGTCGATCTGCGTCATCACGGAGCGGGCCTCGGCCTCCGCGTGGACCTGCTCAGCGTGCGCGGAGCGGTCCTGACGGACGTTCGCCAGGCAGTCGGCGAGCACGGCCGCGCCAGTGCGCTCGGCGACCTCCAACGTCTCCCCGGTCTCTGCGTCGGGCGCGAGATGGCGGGTGACGGCGTAGAGCGTGTTGCGGGCGCGGCCGCGCGTCGCGGGGACGTAGACGCCGGCGGCGTCCGTGCCGGGGCCGATGACGGAGTGACTGGTATCGACCGTGCGGCCCTGCGCGGCGTCCTTGGTGCTCGCGTAGCCGAGGCTGACGTGCTCGCGGACATAGGTGCCGGGCAGCTGCATGGGCGCGCCGAGAACCTCTCCCCAGAGATTCCGCTCGCCGTCGGTTGCGGCGCGGTCGATGGGCGCAACGGTGAGCCCGCCATCGGGGCGGGTGGCGATCACGCGGTACGTCTGCTGCGTGATCGGGGCGGCGCCGTTGCCCTCGAACCCGCGCAGGTGCCAGGCCAGCGCACGGGCCTGCACCAGGTCACCGACGCCGGCCGCGGTGCCCCGCCACTCGGCCAGCGCCGGGCCCTCGCCGAGCGGGACCCCGTCCTCGGCGACGCGGCCCAGCCGCACGAGCTCGGCGCGCAGCCCGCCCGAGACGCGCGCGGCGGCGGCGTTGGTGCCGACCATGAGCAGCGAATCGTGGCCGTCGAGGGTGTCGGCCAGCCACGCGCGGGATGCAGCGGCTTCGGCCTGCTCGGCGGTGCCACCGTCGACAAGCCTGCCGCGCTTGTCGTACTCCGCTAGCACGTCCGGGTCCCCGTCGCGCAGCCGCAGCGACGCCGGGCCCTCCCACTCGTTGTCGAAGCGGCGAACCTCGGCGAGCTGGTAGGTGACGCCGTGCTCGCTGATGTCCGCAAGCGCGCCGCCAGGGCCGATCGTGGTGAGCTGGCGCGGGTCGCCGACGAGCAGCAGCTTCACACCGGCGGCCCGGCAGCGGGCACGGATGGCGACGAGATCGCCGGTCTCGGCGGTCCCGGTCTCGTCGACGACGACCATGTCGCCGGGGCGCAGCCGCCACGCCTCGTCGTCGCCGTTCGGACCCACCGCGGTCTGTCCGGGCCGGGTGCGGTCGATGCGGCCCTGCGTCGCCAGCCACGCGCGCACGTTCTTGGCCGGGAGCCCCTCGCCGGCGAGGACCTCGGCGGCGTTCTGGTACGGCGCGAGCCCGAACACCCGCCGCGGCAGCTCCTCGTCCGGGTCGGTCCAGGTGTCGGCGATGGCGCCGACGACGAACGACTTCCCGGTGCCTGCCGCCGCGGTGATCACTTCCACCTGCGCGCCGGACGTCAGGACGCCGCGCAGTGCGGCCTCCTGATCCGGGCCCAGCCGCATACCGGAGTCGGCGAACCGCGCGCACACCTCGTCGACGCGGTCCTCGGCGAACCGGTGCGCCCCGCGCTCGACGGCCGCGGCGATCAGCGACCGCTCGGCCGCGATCTGCCCCGGCGTCGCGTACCGGGCCGAGCCGTGGCGGCTGTAGACCGACTCGCCGTTCGCGAGCCGCAGCTCGTCGGGCAGCGCCTCGGCGTCCTCGACGGGCGTGAGGCGTTGGGCGAGATCGAGTGCGGCATCCGTGAGTCCCATCAGCAGCGGCCCGACATCGTCGGGCTCGACGCCCAGGTGGCCGGGCAGGGCGTTGGAGACGGCCTGGACCATGTCCGAGCGCGAATAGTGCGCGCGGGTCTTCCTGATCTCGGCGACCGCGCGCTCGATGACGTCGCGCGGCGAGAATTCGGCGACCTCGCCCGGGTCCTGCGCGCGGCCCGCGAGGTGCTCGGCGAGCGCGGCGAGCCCACCGGTGACGCGATCACGCGCCATCTCCTCCCACCGGGCGAACTGCTCCTCGCGGGTCTCGCCGTCGTGGGACTTCGCCTTGCGCGTGACGAGCGTGGCCTGCTCGTGGATCACGACCCGCTCGTACGGGGACGGCTCGCGGCCCTGGGCTGCGGTGAACTGGCGGATCAGCTCGGCCGCCTTCGGACCGATCTGCGCGCGCCGCGACGAGTACAGGTCCATCAGGTCGCGGTCGACGCCGACGACCTCGCGGGCCTTGCCGTCGGGCCGGGTCTCGGTGCGGAGCCCGAGCGACCGCGCGAGGTGCGCCTCCATCACGCGCTCGGCGATCGCACCGGCGGCGGCCTTGTGCTCGTCGATCCCGCGGCCGTCGAGCCCGCGCCAGACGCCGTCCGAGCAGAGCACGCGGTTGAGTATGGCGTTGTGGATGTGCCACTGCGGGTCGCGCTCGCGGGAGTCGTGCTGGAAGAACTGGGCGACGACGAACTCGTGCGCGTCGATCCACCGCCCGGACCCGCCACCGTGGTGCCCGACGCGGGAGTACCCGGCGTGCTCCTGCAGGTAGGCCAGCCCGGCGCGGGTGCCGGCCATCATCGCGTCCTCCACGGCCCGGGCGTGGACGTCCCAGGCTGCGGCGGCGTCGAGGTCGCCGCAGGCGCGGGCCTCGTTTGCGGCCCGCTCGAACGCCAGCCCGGAGACGGTCACGCTCTTGGGCGCGGAGAACGTGACGTCGATGAACGACACGGCCTGGCGCGCCGAGCGCCCGGCCTGTGCCCGCAGCGCGGCCCGCTCCTCCGGGCCGGCGTCCGGGTGCTCGTCGAGCAGCCCGGCGTAGATCTGCTCGGCGGCCCGGTACTTGCGGTGCCCCGCGGCGAGCGCGGCGGCCTGATCCCACGTGGTGCGATCGCGGGCCGCATGGTCGCGCGGATCGCGAAGGTGGGTGTAGACGGCCTCCATCAGGTCTGCGTCGACGTCGCCAGCGAGCCCGAGCGTCTCGGCGCCCCGGCCCCACCACTGCCCCGGCGGCTCGCCGGCGGCGACGGCGCCGGTGTAGTAGCCCTCGCGGGCCTTGGCGACCTCGTCGGTGAGGTAGCGGACGGAATGCCCGCGGTGGACGCTCAGCATCACGCCTCCTCGTCGTCGGCGTACCAGCGCACGAGCACGTCGTGCCGGGCGGCCTCGGCCGCTGCCGGGGCCAGGCCGGTCATGGCGGCGATCGCGGCGCGTGCCCGGCGCACGGCGTCGACGTACTCCGCGGCGAACGCGGGATCGATCAGCGGCCGGACGGGATCCGGCGAGTCATCGTCGCGAAGGCACGTGGCGAGGAACTGCAGGGCCCACTCGCGGCCCTGGCGCTCGCCGTCCTGCATCCGCACGACCCACGCGGCGTAGTCAGCCTCCGGGTCGGGGTTGTCCGGCTCCTCCGCGGCGATCGCGGCCGGGCTGCTGGCGCGGGCGATCGCGAGGTTGCGCTGGAGCACGGCAAGCATGGTCGCGGCACCGCGCTCAAGGGGGTGACGGGCGTCGTTCCGGTCACCCCGTCGCGGCTCGTCGAACTGGATCATGAGGTCCCGCCCTCCGTTGTGTTGATCTTGAGCAGCGGTTCCGAGCGGGCCCGCCAGGGCTCGCGACGGGCACCACGGGATCGTGATGCGTGGGTGTGGGTCTTGCTCTTGCTCGCGTTGGTCCGTGTTTTCTGGGTTGTGCTCGGGAACGGCTTCATCGGGTGTCATCGGCTTCTCCTGGTTCGGGATCGGATCGGGACGTCGTGGGATCTCAGGGCTCGGAGGACGGTGGCCGGGCTGACGTCGAGCAGTGCGGCTATTCCTGCCGAGCTGGCTCCGGCGCGGTAGAGGCGGGCGACGCGCTCGACATCGAGCGCTGTGGTTCGTCGGTGGCAGGACCGGCATTGGGGCCGGTAGCGGGCCAGATCGAGGCTGTAGCGGTAACCCCGGGCGGGATCGATGCGCTCGGTGGGGTCGGCGCCGTCGTAGGACCAGACGCACGCCGGTGCGGAGCACTCGGCGCAGGGCCGGCCGGCGGCCGGCCCTCGCACGGCGCGCAGCCGGCGATGCAGACCCGCGTAGCTGAGGCCGGCTGCACGGATCGGGACCGATGCACGGACGTCGCCGCGCCGTGCCCGCCGCCAGTGCGGTCGGCACCACCCGCGCGCGTGGTGCGGCCGGCCGCAGCCCGCCACGGTGCAGATGCTCATGCTCGGCCTTGGTGCTCGGTGTACTCCGCTTGCTCGGCCTCGACGAGCACCGCGTCCGTTGGCTCGGGGCCAGCGGTACGCGTGGCGACCCAGTGCGCGGCGACGGCGGCGTGGTGCTCGGCGAGGGGCGGGTAACCGGGCTCGGTGACGTCGGCGGGCCGGCCGTTGCGGTCCGCGTGCCGCGACAGCGAGCACTTGCCGAGCAGCCCGTTGACGCGACGCTCGACGCCGGGCCGCTGCCGGTCGTGCCAGTCCCCGGCCTTGAGCCAGGACCCCTGCTCGGGGTCGTAGGCGTCGGCGTGCGCCCAGCGCAGCCACCACAGCTCCTCGATCACCTCGGGGTGCCAGAGCCAGCACGACGAGAGATGCGCGCGGGCGTAGCGGACGTAGACGCGGCGCACCCAGTCCACGAGGTTACCCAGATCCTTGACGGCCTGCTCGGCGTCGACGGCGAGCAGCCAGGACCGGACAGGAGGCGGCCCGTCACTCTCGGCCGACGGTGTGACGTGACCGCCCCGCAGCCCGGCGACGTCGTTCGCGAGCTGCACGACGTTGGCGTCAACGGCGTCGATCCGGCGCAGCGCGCGGGCGAGCGAGCGGCCGAGCGCGACGACCGTCGTGTCCTGCTCGTCCGGGGTCATCGCTCACGCACCAGGTCGATGCCGGCATCGAGGCCATGGTCGTCCGCGTGCCAGGTGGCGAGCTGCTCGCGTCGCGCCTGCTCGGGATCGGCGGCGGTGACAGCGCCGCTGCCGATCGCGCGCAGGTCCTCCTCGTCGAGGCCCCACCGGTGCACGGGCACGCCGACCTGCCGGGACACCTCATCCAGGTACTGCCGGACCAGCGCGCGGGAGTCGTCGAGCGTGCGGCCGGGCCCGGCAAGCGCGCGGGCCGCAGTCTCGGCGGTCATCGGTGGCTGGACGGCGACGGCACTGCCCTCGTCATCCGCCATGCGGTCAAGCAGGGCCTCCTTGTCCTCCAGGAAGGCTGCGCGCTCGGCCTCATCAGCTCGGCACCCGGTGAGGGCGCGCAGGCGGGCCGTCAGGTCGGCGATCTCCCGCGGGGATGGCGGTGGGGTGGTCATCGCGCGTCTCCCCACGGGTCGGCGGGTGGCTCGTGCGGCGGCCGGGCGTCGGGCGGCGGGAACGGGATGACGTCGGCGCCCGGGCGGCGGTCGACGACCTGCCCCGGGACGACGGTCGGCGTTCGGTATCGGACCGGGCCGCCGTGCCCGGTGACGCGCACCCTCAGCGCCGTCCACCGCGCGCCGCACCAGCCCCGCGTGGCCCGGCGCCGGGCGGTGGCCCAGGTGCGGGCGGGCCGGGTGGTCCGCCCGATCCAGGCGGCGGCCCGGACGGTCTGGCGGTGCCGCCACGCCCGGGCCCGGACGGTGAGCGCGTCGGGATGGTGGATGGCGTGGACGTCGGCCCTGCGCCACGCCTGCTCCGCGCGCCCGACGACCGGGGGCATGTCCCGGCGGAACACCACCACCCGCCCGCCCGGGAGGTTCGCCAGCTGCGCGGGCGCGAGCACCGGGACACGGCGCACGGTCCGGGAGGCGACCCGCCCGTGCAGGTCGGTGGTCGTGATCGGCTCGTCCCGGTCCCCGGCGAGCGTCGACCAGTAGGTGAGGTCGTCGCGGTCGGCGGTGCCGCCGTAGAGCACCCGGGCCCCGGAGTTGTTGAGGATGACCGCGGCCTTGGCCTCGCCGTAGCGGTCGACGAGCTGGGCGCGCGACTGGAAGCAGGCGATGATCGACACCCCGCGCCCGCCCATGTCGGCCGACCAGCGGTCGAGCGGGACGGGACAGATCAGCGCGGCCTCGTCGAGGCGCAGCGACAGCGGCGGGTCGAGCCGGCCGCCCGGCCGTTCCTCGGCGAGCCGGCGGGCCTCGCGGGCGATGTAGCCGGTGAGCGCGCACACCAGGGGCGCGACCTGCGCCTCCTCGCCGCCGAGCATGTAGACCGTCGCCTTCGCGGCCAGCAGCGCGGCGACGTCGAACGGCTGCCCGCCCTCGGCGATCGGACGCGCGGCGGCCCGGGCCGGGCCGTGGGTGAGCCAGCCGAGCGCGGGCGCGATCGTCGAGGTGATCGACGACCGGGTCTTCTCGTTGGTGCCGATGAACTGGCGCACCGCGCTCTCGAACGCCGGTTCCGGGCTCTTGTTGCGCAGCAGCAGGAGGATCCGCTGCGCGTGGTCGTCGGGCTCGGCGATCCACTTCCCGACGTCGGCCATCGTGTGCCCGCCCAGCGCGGCGGCGTGCATGAGCGCGGCGAGGTTGCGCCGGCCCTGGTCGTCCCAGAACTCGCGGTCCGGGCCGCCCGGCCGGTTGGCCGCGGCGAGCATGTCGGCGGCGCGCTCGTTCGCCGTGGCCGGGTCGGTGCAACCCGTGAGCGGGTCGAACGTCACCGTCGACGGCCGTCCGCCGAGACCGACCGGGTTGAACACCAGCACCGGTCCAACCCGGGCGCGCAGGGCGCCGGTCTGGTCGAGCAGGTCGGTGCGGGTCGAGGTAGCGAGGACGGCGCCGGGCGCGTCGATGATCCGCCCGGCCAGCCACTGCGACTTCCCGACGCGCGGGCCGCCGAACACGATCACGACGTCCTCGACCGACGCCCACACCCGCAGCCCGGCCACCCGGCACAGTTCGACGGCGACCGCGACGGCCGGGAGCCGCACCAGCTGCACCATCCGCGCGCCGCGCGAACCGGCCCGCAGCGACGGCCGGACCTGCGGGGTGCGGCGGCGCATCGCCAGCGCCGACCCGGTACGGACGATGTCCACGGTCGACGCGACACCGGCCTTACGACGGGCGGACGTGCCCCAGCGGGTGACCGTCGCCATCGTGCGCCCGTGGCGCATCCACAACCCGAAGGCGATGAGCGCGCCCAGCCCGGCCAGCAGGAGCGGGCTCGAGGTGAGGATCAGGCTCCACGCGGTCAGCGCCGCGAGGACGGCGGCGCAGAACCCCACGGTGCGGGCCCCGCGGCGCCAGGAGATCGCGGCGACGGCGACCAGGACGGCAAGCAGGCTCAGGACTGAAGTGTTCATGGTGTGGCCCTCCCGGAGCCGTTGACGGCGAGCAGCGGCGGCTCGCCGGTGGTGCGGTTGCGGTCGAGCAGCTGCCGGGCCTCGTACTCGCTGATGCCCAGCTCGCGGGCCAGCCGGCGGCGCCCGGCTCCGGCGGCGATCAGGGCGTCGGCTTCTGCGGGCCCGTCCGTGTCGGCTGCGGCGACGGGCGGGTCGTCGGGCCGGCTGACCAGGACGGCCAGGTGCACGACGGCGCCCAGCACGGCTGGCGCGACTGCGGACACGATCACGACGACCCACCATTCGGGCGCCAACCGGAACGCCTCCAGGCCGTGTCCGAGCGCGTTGGCTGCGACCGACAGCCCCAGCAGCGCCAGCGCGAGCGCGCGGGCGAACGTGCGCGCCGAGCGCGCAGTGCGCCCGCCCAGCCAAACCAGCGACCCGGCCGCAGCCCCGGCGTCGACGACAACGGGCAGCAGCCACGCAAGCTGCGACGCGAACCCGCACAGCAGGGCCAGGTCGCGCAGCGCGGCGAACGAGAGCACAGCGGCTGCCCCGGCGACGACGGACAGCAGCCCGTAGAGCACGGCCCGGGCGCTCACCGGTCGGCTCCGACTGCGTGGGCGATAGCGGTGGCGATCGCGCGGGCGTTGCCCGGCCCCATGCTGGCGAACAGGTAGCGGTCGGTGCCCAGCGCGATCGCGAGGTCAAGAACGGCCCGTTCGGTCGACGACGACTTGTCGAACTCGCCGTGCTCGAACGCGACGCGGGCAGCGCGGAAGTCAATCCACCACCCGCCGTCCGGGCTGTGGTTCACGCACGCCGTCACGAACTCCGGGCGGCGGGGCCACGTCTCGTGAGCGAGCAGCAGCCAGACGGCGGCCTGCACGTGCGGGTCGTGCTCGTCGATCCAGGCGTGCAGCCCGGCGACCATCGCGGCGGGGCCACCGATCGCGCGCACCCGGCTCACCGGGACCCCTCGCCGCACTCGACGCCGATGTGGCCGATGGCCGACCAGAACCGGTTCACGTCCCGGGCCGCGTACGCCACCGCCTCGGCGAGATGCCCCAGGTCGAGGGTGGCGTCGTGGAGGCGCTCCCCCGGGTCGACGGTGTGGGTGTCGTCGTAGACTGCGCGCCCGTCGGCGTAGCGGCCGACCTGCGGGACGAGGGTCCGGGCCAGGGCCTCCATCGAGGCCAGGGTGTCGACCAGGTAGCCGGCGAGGTCGTAGAAGTCGGTGTGGTTCGGCTTCGCGACCTGCTGGGCGTGCACGACCGCACGCCAGGCTTGCGCGCCGGTCTCGGCGCGCTGCACCGCGTCGGGGCGGTCGTCGGGCTCGTGGACGTCGTTGCTGCTCATCTAGGATCGGGTCCCTTCCGCTCGTGTCCCTGCCTGGGTTGGTGTGTGGGATGTCTGGAGGGGAGCCCGGTGGCAGCCGGCGCTCCCCTCCCCCGCGCTCCGGGCCCATCGCTCGGCGGTACGCGGGCTGACGAGGAACTCGGCGGCGGCCTCGCGGGCCGACATGCCTGAAGCGATGGCCGCGCGCCCGGCCGACGCGATCTCCGCGCGGGTCGCGCCGGCCGGACGGGGCGGGCGTGGGCGGTGCCGCCGTCGGGCGCCCCGGCGTCGACCGGCCTCGACGCGCCGTTCCTGCTCGGTCATGCCCCCGGCGATGCCGTCGGGTAGCGATAGGGCCCACGTCAGGCACTCCGCCCGGACGGGGCAACCGCCGCACACGGCCTTGGCGATGCCGACCTGCCGCTCGTACTCCTGACCGGCAACGGCGGTGACGAAAAAGATCTCTGGATCGACCGAGCGACAACTTGCCCGGTGCCGGAAGTCGTCGGGCTGGACGTGCCCGGCCACCGGCTCGCGGCGGCACGGCCGGGTCATCGGCGCGTTCATCCGACGGCCCCCGACCCGCCGGTCAGCGGCTCGGACGCTCGGGACACCGACGACACGAAGTCGCTCAGCATCCCGGGCAGGCCGGCCCCGGCGGGAGTGGCGATAAACAACGCCAGGGCGATGCCGGCGAACACCACGGCGCCACCCGCGCTCCGGGCCTTCGCGCAGATCACGGCGCCGACGAGGGCGAAGAAGATCAGGACTCCGATGGTGCCCACGGCTCATACAACCCATCCCGCGGCGTCGACGACCGTCTGCTCGGCGGTGGCGACGTCGGCCATGGCGTCGACGGCCTTGGCGGGGACGATCAGCCGTCCCCTGATGCGCACCGCCGGGAACTCTCCGGCCGCGATCGCGCGGTAAAGCGTCATCGGCGACATGCCGAACATCGCGGCGGCCTGGGCGACGCTGTAGAACTTCGGCGCCGCGGTGACCGCCTGGGGCTGGAACTTTCGCATGGCCTTCCTCCTAACTCGGGAACCTCTTCAGTGCTAACTACAGTACCAATATTAGCACTCAATATAGCTGCTTGATAGACACTCCGGCAGGCAGATGGCCTGACGAGTGGGTTGAGCGCTAGCCTCAGGGCCGAAATCAGCAGCTCGGGAGGTCAGTGGGTGGCGAAGGACTGGGATGCCGTGGCAGCGGCGATCCGGGCCCGCATGGCCGAGATCGACCTGACGCAGGCAGACCTCGCGGCCCGGGCCGGCGTGGCGCTGATGACCGTCCGGGAGCTGCAGCACAACCTCCAGCCGCGGCGACGCAACCCGCGCACGCTGGCGGCCGTCTCCGAGGCACTCGGCTGGCCGGGCGATCAGCTAGCCCGCGTCCTGGAGGGCCAGCCGGCCGACGACGTCGACCAGGGCGACCCGGTCCTTGCCGAGCTGGACGCGGTCAGGGCGGACCTGACTGCGGTCTTCCGACGGCTCGACGCCATCGAACGTCAGCTAGGAACCGGCGCCGAGCCGTCCTGAGCTGATCGACGCGCTCCAGCGCGGCCACGATCTCCGCCCGGAGTTCTCGAATCGCCTCCCGAGTGTCGGGGGGCTGTGGTGCACTGGAGTTCATGCCGAGAACGATCGCGACCACAGGCGGAAGAACGCAGGTCAGTCGCGTGTCAAAGCTGGGCAGAACCCCGGCAAACCAGCGGTAGGCGGCGGAGGGACCGGCGATGACGAGCGCGCAGGACGTTAGCGAGGAGCCGTGGGGCAACCGTCTACGCGCTTGGCGCGACGGCATGAACTGGTCGCAGCAGGAGCTCGTGGACCGCGTTGTCCGCCTGGCCTACGAGCACAAGGAGGACCGCGGCACGTCGCTCGATGTCCGCCTGGTCGGGCGTTGGGAGAGTGGCAAGGTCAGGCGACCGCAGGGGGTCTACCGGCGCTTGCTCTGCCATCTCGGCGCGCCGGCCCCCGATGCGCCCGCCCGGGCCGAACCCCGTCTGCCGGGATCTTGCCCTGTCGAACTGCCGATCCTGTCCATAGCGTCGCCAACGACCAGCGACGGCTTCGACATGGGAAACGGTGACCCCTCGGTGCAGCGACGCGACTTCCTTCGTGCGGGCTCCTCGATCGCGATCTCCGGCCTGCTCGCCGCGGTCGTCGGCGACGGGGCCGGCGCGGGCAGCGCAACTCCGGATGTCGTCTACGAGCTGGCGCAGCGACTCGTGAGCCTGCGCAAGCTCGACGACACGCTCGGAGGCGGCGACACCTACCGGCTCTACGCGGCGGAGTCCGAGCTGACCGGCCACCTGCTACGAGGGGGAGCGCACCGCGATTCCGTGCAGCGCAGCCTCCTCGCCCTGCACGCCGAGCAGTCGCAGCAGGCCGGCTGGGCAGCATTCGACGCCGGCTGGCACGACCTCGCCCGCGACCACTACCGGCGCAGCCACGCGGCAGCCACGGAGGCAGGCGACGCGGGCCTCGCGGGCAACGCGCTCGCCTTCCACGCCTACCAGCTCATCGGCCTCGGCCGTCCGGCCCGCCTGGTCTCGGAGAAGTCCGTGCACGCCGCTGATCAGCCGGGCGTCGATCCCGGAGTCCGAGCGCTGCTCTACTCCCGCGCGGCCTGGACATTCGCCCTCGACGGCGACGCGGACGCCACAGCCCGCTGCCTCGGCCGGGCGGAGGACGCGTTCGCGATCGCGAACGGCCAGACCCCCGGCTACGCCGCGTGGATCGACGAGAACGAGCTGGCGATCATGACCGGCCGCTGTTGGAGCGAGCTCCGCCGCCCGCTGCGCGCGGTCCCTGTCCTGGAGCGCGCACTCGCCGACTACAGCGACGCGCACTCACGCGACAAGGCTCTTTACTCGTCCTGGCTCGCCGACTCCTACATCGACGCCGGCGAGATCGAGCAGGCCGCGGAGGTCGTGCAATCGAGCCTCACGGTCATGGGCAACACCTCGTCGGTCCGCCCTCGGGAGCGCCTGGCGGAGGTCGCCGGACGGCTCGCCGAGCACGGCGACCTACCCGTCGTCCGCGACCTTCTTGGCGGTCACGCGCTCCACCCACTCGACGTACGCCGCTGACGCTCGGACCAACGGAACGGCCGTCACCTCGGGGTTCTGCCACTCGTGGTGCTCGATGAGATGCGCCTCCAGCTCGTCGTAGCGCGCGGCAGTGGTCTTGAACGAGACGACCCACTCCTCGCCCTGGCCGAACTCACCCTCGTGCCAGTACGCCGACGCCACCGGGCCGGCTACCTGACCTCCAGCAGCCATTCCGGCGCTGATTACAGACGCGGCGAGCTTCAGTCCCGCCTCGCGAGTGGCGGTGGCCGTAGAGACCGTCAGCACCTCAGTCACACCGTAAGCCTACTGCGCGCCTTGGCTGAATGTTTCAGTCTTCTGCGCTCGTCCGGTGTCGAGACTTCTGTCCAAGACGGGGGCCTCCGCGCTGCCGGGGGAGCTGAGCGTGGTGTTGCCGCAGAAGCTCGCCCGGGCGTGCAATACCTCCGGTTGGTTCTGTGCGGCATCAGCGACTGCCACCCACTAAGTCATGGGCTCCTCGACCGATTCACCGGATATCTCGGCGAGAAGTACATCTAGAGCGCCAACTCGGTAGTCAGCCGGAACAATAGGATGGTCGCCCCCGAGTCCCTTAATAACCTTTGGCTCGCGTAGCCAATCAGTAAATCCTCTAAGCGATCTATTGGCACGCACCCACGCCTGCATCAGGAAGGACTCATTCCACTCTGCTTGCACTAATGCCATTGCGGACGACAGGGTAGTATCCTTGTCACGCAACTGAAATCCAAGAATTCGCTTTCCGAGAAGGCCCAAGCCCTGATGACTGAGGGATGCGATTCGCGCCGTAGGGTCGAGCCATCCGGACGGGACACTGATAAGCTTACTGAAATCTGCCACACTACTTTGTTCGGTCCACTCCTCACCTCCCGGCACTATCAAGCCCGGCAGTGCAAACTTATCTTTAGCTCCACTCTTGTCTGGATTGAATTTGTCGTAGTTCTCGACAGGCTTCACCGGCGCAACAGTAAGGAACGGACGAAGCTTGTCCCCGAAGTAGCATTGACATGGGTGAGGAATCACCATGACGATATTGCTGCGAACTTCTAGCTCGATTTTGTCTGCTGTGATCGGCTTCTTCGGCAAAACTGGAAGCTGGACGTCAACAAAGACATCGCCCTGGTATACTGGACGATCTATCTCGCAATCCCCCGCGCGAGCATGATATAGATCCTCCGGCTCAAGCCAGTAGGTGTCTTCGATTGCAGCCGATGTCACTCGTGCTTTGTACCAGACGCGGGATAAGGTGACCAGTCGGCCTGATCCTCGATACCGTCGGGTGGATCTTCGTCCCACGACTCGTCAGCTCTGCGCAGGCCCGGGAGCGTGCTCCCTTCGACAGGCTGTGGATCATGAATAGACACCGCCCATGAGTACAGTGCGCCCAAGTTCCTGTCCGCAAGCAGTGCTTCAGGTGCTCTGCCATCTGCCCCAGGGGTGTGCCACCAGACCCTGGCGGGCCTCTCCCCGAGTTTGCGGACTATCTCCCTCGCGATTGAATGCAGATAGGTGAGCTGCCCATGTCGAACCGTGCTGATCGCCTTCCCGGCTAGCCAACGCTGGTATTGCTCACGGGAGACGCCAAACGCGCTTGCTAGCAGGCTTGCTGGAAGGCCAGTCATCCCACGAAGCTCCGCCGCAAGTCGCGTATGGTCGCTTAGATTCTGCGAAATATCTGCGATTCGTCCGATAGGCTTCTCACGTGGCTCCGTTATCGAAGTGCTCTCTGAAGGCTGTGGAGTAGCCGTCACCTCAATAACAAGGCTTCCGAACGCATCCCTTAAGATCCGGGCAGAAGGTACGCCCAGAGACGTTATATCTCCTGCCCGGTCTCGCAACAGCACGACACGGCTCACCAACTCAGCAAGCCACGACGACGAGACGGCGTCCCCGCCTTCAATGTTGAGAACAAGTTTCGCGGCGGAGCTAGTCCAGGCTGGATTAATCGTCGCAGCAATCGCCGCTCTACTTAGCTGGCTAAGGCCGGTTCCAGTAGGAGCGGAACCAAGCTGGTAATCCAGGCCGCCCTGGCGATCAGTTGAGGCACCTGAGGTTGTCCTAGAAGCAACACTGCTCACGACGAACCGCTCCTATTTTAGGGTCGCCCGGAATGACTCTGGCACGCAGGAACAGAAGCATCGATAGATTGCGTCATTAAAGTCAGCGAATGTGGCCATCAAGGTTTGGCGGTCATAGCTCGCCGGCGCCTCCTTGAAGCAGTCGATATCCACGACGTACACGCCCGGACGGTCTACGATGCCTTCCCCGGTGCCAGATCTGACGATCAACCGCGTATTGCCATCTTGAAGTACTGACTGCGCAAGAGTCGCAGTCAGAGCGTCTTGCCATCCAGGTCGTACTGCTGGGCCAAGCAAGTCTTCTTCGATCCTGCCTTCATACGAGCCAACCTCGTCAGGAGAGATATGGTTTACATAGCGGAGACCGACTCGTTCACAGACGCGCACCTTGGTGACGTTCTCCAGCGCACGCAGAATCTCGTCGAGTCTGCGGCTCATCTCTGACCAGTCGCTGTACGCCGTTGTTTCAAGGGAAACCTGCTCCGCGCTTACGACGCATGCCCATGCAGCATCCAAGTCAGTTAGACGCCATTGCGGTGACGATGTCGATGTCAGCCCGCCCGGGCCAGCGATTACGGTCTGCTGTTGCTCACTTAAAAGTCGCGGGTAACTATCGCTGACCAGGTCATGAAAGAGGGCTGCACCTTGCTGACTGTTAAACACTGTCTGAGCACTGAACTTCACTTGTGCGATAACCTGAGACAGGGGAGCCGAGCTCAGCGTCACCGCCGTCGCCGCGATCAAGAAGTCGAACACTGTCACACCTCCATGTCACAGGTCATGTCACACATCCTGACAGGTGCGCGGGCGAGGAGCAAGTGACATCGGGGTGACGTTGGCGGCTGGGGCCCCTGTCTGATCGGCGCGGCGCCTGCGTTCGCTCGATGACCACACACAGTCGTCTCCCTCAGCGACTGCGTACTGACCGATGCACTGCACTCGCGGGGCGCAGGTCCCTGGCAGGGTGTGAACCGTCTCCTCGACCTCTCGGAGGCCCAAACATGCGGTAGCCATCTCCACGGAGGCCGCAGCTCAGCACACACGGGCAGCACCCCGATGGCCTTGCGTTAGACCGGTCAGCGACGTAGTGATGACTTACGTTTCCGCAGGTAGACGGCCTGTCGACGACCTTAACGCAAGGCCATTGGGCAGCACCCTGCCGGTGAGGCGCTACGAGTGTTTCCGTTCGGGACGACGCTGGATAGGCTCAGCCCATCTGTTGAGGGACTCGCTGGGCGAGCTCATTCGCCTTCGGCAGTCGATCAGGCGATCGCTCTCCGATACGGCAGCCCACTCCCAGACGATCATCAGCGTAACGAACGGGAGTAGTCGGCCCACCTGACCACGAGCGGTCCGCGATCATGTGGAAGCGAGCGGCGGCCGTCTCGGCATCCGAGCGCCGATGCTCTTGGACGCTCGTTGATCCGCCTCAGAGACCCAGGCCGAGTATGTTTTCAGCGTCGTCGTGCCGCCCCCACCGTGGCCGAGTCTTCCCGCGACGGTCCGCGGGTCAACTCCCGCGGCGATCAGCTCAGTTGCGGAGTAGTGGCGGAGCCGGTGGAACGTCGTCATGATGCCGAGTCGGGCGGCGAGCCGTTCGTAGCGCTGGGTCACGCTGTCCGGGACGGCGAAGGTCGAGCAGTCGGGCGATCCAGAGAACAGGAACGCATCGGCAGGCAACTCCACGCCGAGCGACGCGGCTCGGGAGCAGGCCCGCTCGACGTGCTCGCGCAGGATGGCGCTCGTCTCGGAGTCGAGTGCGACCCGCCGCTGCTGGTGGGTCTTCAGCTCGGCCTCGACGAGTGCGCCGTGCTCCTTACGGATCGCGCGGCGTAGCCACAGCGTCTCCCGCCCCTCGTCCAGATCGACCGAGTGCAGGCGGATCGCGCACAGCTCGCCGCGACGCGCACCGGTCGTCATCGCCGTCCAGACGAGCGCGCCCCAGTCCGGGTCCTTCCACGACTCCTCAACGATCCGGGCCGCCTCGCGCGGCGACGGCGGCTGCGGGTTCGGCTTCGGCGCAGCCGGCGGAGTGGCCATCCTCACCGGGTTCACCCCCACCCACCGCCACCGCACGGCCCGCTCGAACGCGCCGGACAGTAGGAAGTGGATGTGCCGTACGGCGGAGGCGCCGAGGGGTTGGCACATGTGCGGTCGTGAGCACCGCTGGTCGCACTCGTGCTCCTGCCTCGTCCAGTGCTGGGCAGCGGCTTTGCCGGAGCAGTGCTGCCGGCACCGGCGCAGCTCGGCGTAGAACGAGTCGAGCACTTCGGCGTCGAGCGCGCCGACCTTCACCTTGCCGATCAGCGGCGAGACGTGGTTGCGCATGTAGCCGCGGTAGTTCGTGAGCGTGTTGGGCGCACCGTCGAATTGGTCGAGGTACCGGGTGAGCAGCTGGTCGACCGTCGCGGACGTGCGCGGGTTGCGCTTCTCAGCGATCTCGTGCAGGAGGCGGTCCCGAACCTTCTCGGCCTCGCGTCGCGCCTTCGGGCCAGCCGGCACCGTCTCGATCAGGGTGTGGCGCTTCTTCGTTACGGGGTCGACACCGGCGTAGACGCGCACCCGGAGGGCGCCGCTCGCCAGGGTCTCAATGTTGCCTCGCGCGCGGGCCTTGCCGACGCCCGGACGTCCTGCCATGCAGAGAGGGTAGCGCGGTTGGTGCCACATGTGGTGCCACGCGGGCGACGCACAGGATGTCGAGAACTTGCAAGCCTGCTGGTCAGGCGTGGAGCCGGGGGTCGGGATCGAACCGACGACCTACCGCTTACAAGGCGGTTGCTCTACCACTGAGCTACACCGGCGGACGACGACATCCTAAGCGCGTGACCCCTGCCCCACCTCCGTGGCCCGGGCCATCCGCTCCAGCGCCGAAGAGGCCGTCCGCAGGTGCGTGGCATCCGGCTCTCCCAGCTCCTCCAACAACCCCACCAGCATTCCCGCCCCACGCTGCTCCACCGCCCGCAGCTGGACACGAGAAGGGTGCGCCGCTGGTCGCTGTCGGACGGCTGGGGGCCGCGGTGGTTGCTCGTCGCCGGCATTGCGATCTGCGCCGTGGCGCTGGCGCAGGCGCAGGCCCCGAACGTCGAGTTCGCCGTCGCGGCACGATTCGTCCAGGGCTTCAGCGGCGCGGCGGGGATCGGCGGCACCAACCGCACCGCGTCGCTCTTCACCGTGATGATGGCGATCGGGGGCATCGCACCTGTCGTCGCGCCGCCGATGGGCAGCGGGCTCGTCGGGGTGATCGGCCGGCGGGGCGTGTTCCTCGTGCCGACCGGGTTCGTCGTGGTGATGCTCGTCGGGGTGCTGACGTGCGTGCCCGAGTCGCTGCCCGCGGAGCGCCGGCGCCCGGGCGGGGTGACGCACAGGGTGCGCGACGTCGGGGCCGTGCTGACCCGGCCGGCCTACGTCGGTTACACGCTGTCGTGCGCGCTCGCCTTCACCGCGATGTTCGCCTACATCTCGGGCTCGCCGTTCGTTCTGCAGGACGTGCTGCACCTGAGCAGCGACGGCTACACGCTCGCGTTCACCGTGAACGCCGCGGGGCTGGTGGCCGTGAGCACGCTCAGCGCGCGGCTCAGCAGCCGCCTGGCGCCGCGACGGCTGGTCGTCACCGGTCTCGCGATCATGGTGACGGTGACGGCGGCACTGTTCGTCACCGGGGCGGCGCTGGGTCTCGTCACGGGCAACGCGGCCGCGCCGGCCAGCGCCCAGGTCACCGACGTCGCCGGCACCGGATCCGCGCAGTTCGGGGCGCTCGTGTCACCGCTGGTCGGGTCCAGTGCGACGACGATGGTGACGGCCTCGGTGCTCACCTCGGCCGCTCTCGCGCTGATGCGGAGCAGCGCCCCGCCGCCCGTCGAGGCGCTCACGACCGCCCCCTAACCTTGGGGTCATGACCGAAGGCGGCCGCTTCTCCGACCGGCTCCGGACGGTGCTCCGGAAAGAGGCCCGGGCGCTCGTCGAGCCCGGGCCGCCTTCGCTGCGGTTGATGGCGCCGATGGGCCCCCGCGTCCCGGACGACGCCCGCGTGCAGCAGGTGCTCGACCTCTGCATGCGCGTCGGGGAGGTGCTGCTCTCCAGCGGTGAGGGCGCCGACGAGACCACCCGGACGATGCTGAGACTCGCCGACGTGAGCGGCCTGCCGAGCGTCGACGTCGACATCACCTTCACCTCGATCACCATCTGCTGCCACCGCGGCATGGCCGCCGCGCCGATGACGTCCATGCGGCTCGTCCGCTACCGCTCCCTGGACCTGACGCGGCTCACCGAGGTCGGCACCATCATCAGGAGGGTCGAGCAGGGCCGGCTCGACGTGCAGGGCGCGGCCGTCGCGCTGAACGACGCCGTCACCGCGCCGCACCCCTACCCGCGCTGGGTGGCCACGGCGGGCTGGGCGGGCCTGGCCGCGGCCATCGCGCTGCTGCTGGGCGCCGCCCCGATCACGGCCGCGGCCGCCTTCGCCGTCACCGGGCTGATCGACCGCACCGGCCGGCTGCTCAGCCGGTGGGGGCTGCCGGCGTTCTTCCAGCAGGTCATCGGCGGAATGCTCGCCACGGGCTCCACCCTCGCCCTCTTCGCGACGGGCGCGTTCCCGCCGGGCACGCGGCCGTCGCTGGTGGTCGCCGCGAGCATCACGGTGCTCCTGTCGGGCCTGTCGGTGGTGGGCACGGTGCAGGACGCGATCTCCAGCTACTACGTGACGTCGGCGGGGCGGGCCGCGGAGATCGTGCTGCTCTCGGCCGGCCTCCTGACGGGCGTCGTGCTCGGATTGAAGATCGGCTTCCAGTTCGGCCTCGCCCTGGAGGTGGCCGGCGAGCTCCCCACCGGGGCCGGGCGGTTCGGGCTCGCGCTGCTCGCCGCGGCGGCGGCCGCCGCTGCGTTCGCCCTGGCCGGGTACGCGCCGGTGCGGTCGCTGGTGGCCGCAGCGGCCGCGGGCGCCGCGGGCTGGGGCGTCTACGGACTGCTCACGCAGGTGTTCGACAGCGGCCCCGTCGTCGCCACCGGCACCGCCGCCATCGTGGTGGGCGGGGCCGCGGGGCTGTTCCGACGGGGTGGCGGGGTGCCCCCGCTGGTGATCACGCTGGCCGGCATCACGCCGCTCCTGCCCGGTTACACGGCCTATCGCGGCTTCTACCAGCTCGCCGTCGAGGGCGTCTCGGACGGGCTGGTCACGGTCACCGTCGCGCTCGGCATCGGCCTCTCGCTGGCCGCCGGCGTGGCCTTCGGTGACTTCCTGACCCGCCCCCACCGGCGGCCCCCACGGGTTGTCGCGGAACCCGCACAGGACGGTGCGCCCCAGTAGGCTCGACGTCGTGGACGACGACCTGACCGGTGCGGACTTCGTGGTGGTGGCCAACCGCCTCCCGGTCGACCTGGAGAAACTCCCCGACGGCACCGAGCGCTGGAAGGCCAGCCCCGGTGGGCTGGTCACGGCGCTCGAACCGATGCTGCGCAACCGCGAGGGGGCCTGGGTCGGCTGGCCGGGTATCGCCGACGCCGAGGCCGAGCCGTTCGTCGACAACGGCCTGCAGCTGCACCCGGTGTCGCTGTCGGCCAAGGACGTCGAGGACTACTACGAGGGCTTCTCCAACGGCACCCTGTGGCCGCTCTACCACGACGTGGTGGCGCCGCCGGCGTTCCACCGGCACTGGTGGCAGGCCTACGTGCGGGTCAACAAGCGGTTCGCCGAGGCGGTGGCGGAGATCGCCGCGAAGGGCGCCGTCGTCTGGATCCAGGACTACCAGCTCCAGCTGATGCCGGCCATGCTCCGCGAGCTGCGCCCCGACCTGCGCATCGGCTTCTTCCTGCACATCCCGTTCCCGCCCACGGAGCTGTTCCAGCAGCTGCCGTGGCGCAAGGAGATCGTCCAGGGGCTGCTCGGCGCCGACCTCGTCGGCTTCCACACCCCCGGCGGTGTCCGCAACTTCCGCTGGCTCGCCGCCCGCTTCACCGACGCCACCGCCGGGCCCGCCCGCACCGAGCTGACCTACGGCGACCGCGTGGTGAAGCTCGGCGCGTTCCCCATCTCGATCGACTCGGGCTCGCTCGACGAGCTGTCGCGGTCGCCGGCGGTGCAGGAGCGGGCGAAGCAGATCCGCGCCGACCTGGGCGATCCCGAGCACGTCATCCTGGGTGTCGACCGGCTCGACTACACCAAGGGCATCAACGTCCGGCTCCGTGCGTTCGAGGAGCTGCTGGCGGAGGGGCGCGCCGACGACACGGCGTTCGTGCAGCTCGCCACGCCCAGCCGCGAACGCGTCGAGCACTACCAGAAGATGCGCAACGACATCGAGCAGTCGGTCGGGCACATCAACGGCGAGTACGCCCGCGTCGGCTACCCGGTGCTGCACTACCTGCACCAGTCGCTACCCCGCGACGAGCTGGCGGCGTTCTTCGTCGCGGCCGACGTCATGCTGGTGACGCCCCTGCGCGACGGCATGAACCTCGTCGCCAAGGAGTACGTGGCGTGCCGCAGCGACCTCGGCGGGGTGCTCGTCCTCTCGGAGTTCGCGGGCGCCGCGATCGAGCTCAAGGACGCCGTGCTGGTCAACCCGCACGACACCGACGGCGTCAAGAACGCGCTGCACGCCGCCCTGACGATGACGCCCGCCGAGGGCCGCAAGCGGATGAAGGCCCTGCGCAAGCAGGTGCTGGCCAACGACGTCGACAAGTGGGCCCGCTCGTTCCTCGACGCGCTGGGGCTCGAGGCGTGACGGATCTGGACGCCGCCCTCGCCGAACTCGGGTCAGCGAAGACCCTGCTGGTCGCCCTCGACTTCGACGGGGTGCTCGCCCCCATCGTCCCGGTGCCGTCGGACGCGCGCCCGTTGCCCGGATCGGCCGCCGCGATCGAGGCGCTGGCCGACCTGCCGGGCACCACCGTGACCATGGTGTCCGGGCGCGGGCTGGCCGACCTCGCCGCGGTGTCCGGGTTCACGAGCCCGGTCCGGATGATCGGGAGCCACGGCTTCGAGTTCGACGACGGCGCCACCCCCCTCGACGACGAACAGCGCACCCGCCTGGAGACCCTCACCGCCGAGCTGCACGATCTGGTGGACGGCGAGCCCGGCGTGACGCTGGAGAGCAAGCCCGCGGGGATGGCGGTGCACGTCCGCAACGCCGCGCCCGAGGTCGGGGAGCGGGTGATGGCCGCGGTCCGCAACGGGCCGGCCGCACGTCCCGGGGTGGAGGCCACACCGGGCAAGGCCGTGCTGGACCTCGCGGTACTGCAGGTCAGCAAGGGCTCCGCCATCGAGACGCTGCGCGAGCGGCTCGGTGCCGACGCCGTGTTCTTCGCAGGCGACGACGTCACCGACGAGACGGCGTTCGCGATGCTGCGCCCCGGGGACGTCGGGGTGAAGGTCGGCGACGGCGAGACGAGGGCCGCACACCGGGTGGCCGACCCGGAGGCGATGACGCAGGTGCTGCGCCAGCTCCTGGCCGCCCGCACGACGCGGTGATCAAGGCGCGGATGCTGCTCGTGGAGATCCACTGACGACGTCAGCGCCTTGATCAGCGCCGTCGGGCGCTACCAGCCTGAGAAGAACCTCTCGTCGCCGCGCGGGATGCCGCTCGTCTCGCCGATGATCAGCTCCGTCGGGAGGGTGACCCGCCTCGGGCGGTTGCGGTCGCCGCGCTGCAGCAGCAGCTCACCGGCCACGCGGCCCTTCTCCAGCACGGGCTGACGCACGGTGGTGAGCCCGGCGCGTTCGGCCTCGGGCACCCCGTCGAAGCCGGTGACCGTGAGCTCGCCGGGCACCGACAGGCCCTTGTCCGCGGCGAAGCCCAGCGCACCGAGCGCGAGGATGTCGGACGTGCAGACGACCGCCGTGATCTCCGGGTGGGCCGCGAGGAGCTCCTGCGCGCCGTCGCGCCCGGCGGCGACGCTGTGCTCGAACCGCTCGATGACCGGCACGTCGGCCCAGTCGACGCCGACCTCGGCGAGGCCGTCGCGCAGCCCGCCGAGCCGGTCGCGCTGCACGGGGTAGGTGGCGCCCGCCTGGCGGTCCGGGAGAGCGGGCCCGTCGTGGCGTCCGGCGGCCAGGCGCATGCAGAGCACCCCGACGCGGCGGTGGCCCAGCTCGGTGAGGTGGCGGGCGAGGCCGAGCATGCCGGCGCGGTCGTCGACCCCGACACGATCGACGCCCTCGACGTTGTGCGGCTGGTCACACACCACCGTGGGCACGGGGCGTTCGAGCACGGCGAGGAAGTGGGGGTCGTCCTCACGGACGGAGTACACGACGAACCCGTCGACGCCCGCCTGGTGCACGGCCGTGACGTCCACGGCCTCGGGGCTGACCGGCACGAGCAGCAGTCCCTGGTTGGCCTGCTCGCACGCGAGCGCGAGACCCTCGAGGAACCCGGTGACCGCGGGGTCGCGGAAGGCGTAGGACAGCGCCTCGGTGAGCAGCAGGCCCACCGCCCCGGCCTTGCGGGTGCGCAGCGAGCGGGCCACCGGGTCGGGGCCGGGGTAGCCCAGGCGCCGGGCCGCTTCGAGGACCCGCGCGCGCAGCGGCGCGGAGAGCTGGTCGGGACGGTTGTAGGCGTTGGAGACGGTGGTTCTCGAGACGCCGAGCTCAGCGGCCAGCGACGCGAGCGTCGCCGGACGGCGCACGTTCGGGAGGCCGGACATCGTCGAACCGTAACGGTTCAGACGGCCCTCGGGAAAGTCGAGGGGGCCCGATCACTGTGACGCACCGTGGTGCGACCTGTCGGGACGCCACGCTACAGTGGAACGGCAATCGTTGTCGTTATCAGAACGAGCCTCCGGAGCCCCGATGTACCTGCGCCGCGCGATCCTCACGCCGGCCCTCGCCGCCACCGCCGCGCTCACGCTCACCGCCTGCGGATCGAGCACCGCCGTGCCGGCCTCCGGCCCGGCGACCCTGTCGGTGGTCGCCTCCACCGACGTCTACGGGGCCATCGCGCAGGCCATCGGCGGCGACGCCGTCACCGTCACGTCCATCATCAACAGCCCTGACGCCGACCCGCACGAGTACGAGACGCGGCCCACCGACGCCGTCGCCGTCAACGAGGCGAAGGTCGTGATCTACAACGGGGCGGGCTACGACGACTTCGTCACCAAGCTGCTGGGGGCGTCGAGCACGAAGCCGGCGACCATCGACGTCTCCGCGCTGTCCGGGCTGGAGACCGCGGGCACTCCGTTCAACGAGCACGTCTGGTACAGCCTGCCGACGGTCACGAAGCTGGCCGACAGGCTCGCTGCCGACCTGACGGCGGCCGACCCGGCCCGGGCGTCGACGTTCAGCGCCAACGCCGCGGCCTTCGACCAGAAGGTCGGCGCCCTGACGGCGAAGCTCGCCGCGATCAGGGCGAAGTACGCGGGGCAGAAGGTGGCGATCACCGAGCCCGTGCCGCTGTACCTGGTGCAGGACGCGGGGCTGGTCGACGTGACACCCCCGAAGTTCTCCGAGGCCGTCGAGGCGGGCACCGACCCGCCCGCCGCCGTGCTGGCGGCTACTCTGGCCACGTTCCAGGGCGCGGACAAGGTGAAGGTCCTGCTGCCCAACGCACAGACCGAAACCCCCCTCACCAAGCAGGTCGAGCAGGCCGCCACGGCCGGCGGCGTGCCGATCGTCCCGGTCACCGAGACGCTGCCGACCGGCGTCACCGACTACGTGGCCTGGATGACGCACCAGATCGACGGCCTCGGCTCCGCTCTGGGCGGGGTATGACGGATGGAGGGCCCGCACGTGACCACGGTGGCGCCACGCGGTGCGCGTGAGGAGACCGCCACGGCGGTGACGCTGCGCGGTGCCTCGCTGCGGTTCGGCGAGCGCACCCTGTGGGAGGGGCTGGACCTCGACGTCTCCCCCGGCGAGTTCCTCGCGATCCTCGGGCCCAACGGCTCCGGCAAGACCACGCTGCTCCGCGTGCTGCTCGGCCTGCAGCCGCTGCACGCGGGGAGCGTCCTGGTGGAGGGCACCACGCCGGCCCGGGGCAGCCGGGCCATCGGCTACATCCCGCAGCAGAAGGCGATGCCCGAGGACCTGACGCTGCGCGCGAGCGACCTCGTCGGCCTCGGCCTCGACGGGCACCGGCCCGGGGTCGGCCTGCGCCACCGCGCCGAGCGGCGCGAGAAGGTGCGCGCCGCGCTGGAGTCGGTGGGCGCCACCCGCTACGCGTCCGCCCCGGTCGGGCGGCTCTCGGGCGGGGAGCAGCAGCGACTGCGCGTGGCCCAGGCCCTGGTCGGTGACCCGTCCGTACTGCTGTGCGACGAGCCGCTGCTGTCGCTCGACCTGGCCCACCAGCGGGTGGTCACCGAGCTGATCGAGCAGCGTCGACGGGAGGCGGGCACCGCGGTGCTGTTCGTGACCCACGAGATCAACCCGGTGCTGCCGCTCGTCGACCGCGTCCTGTACCTGGTCGACGGCCGGTTCCGGATCGGCACGCCCGACGAGGTGATGACCTCCGACGCGCTGTCGGAGCTCTACCGCACCGAGGTGGACGTCCTGCGGGTGCGCAACCGGCTGGTCGTCGTCGGAGCCGAGGCCCCCCACCCGTGAACGACAACCTGACCAGACTGTTCACCCTCGACGGCACCGGCCAGCTGCTGGGCCTCCCGTTCGTGCAGAGCGCGCTGGTCGCCGCCGCCCTGCTCGGGCTGGTCGCGGGCGTGCTGGCCCCGCTGATCGTCGCGCGCGGGATGGCGTTCGCCGTGCACGGCACCGCCGAGCTCGCGTTCACCGGAGGGGCCGCGGCGCTGCTCATCGGCATCAGCGTCAGCGTCGGCGCCGTGGTGGGCGCCGTGGCCGCCGGTCTCGTCTTCGGGCTGCTGGGCCTGCGCCAGCGCGAGCGCGACTCCGTGATCGGGGTGGTGCTCGCGTTCGGCCTCGGCCTCGGCGTCCTGATGATCTCGCTGTACGACGGGCGCGCGGCCAACAAGTTCGGGCTGCTCACCGGCTCGATCGTGTCGGTCGACTCCACGAACCTGTGGGTGCTCACCGCGGTGGTCGTGGTGGTGCTCGCGGTGCTGGCCGTGGTCTACCGGCCGCTCCTGTTCGCCAGCACCGACCCCGACGTCGCGCTGGCCCGCGGCGTGCCCACCCGGCTGCTCTCCCCGCTGTTCGCGGTGCTCATCGCGCTGACCACGGCGATCGCCGTGCCCATCGTGGGCGCGGTGATCGTGCTCGCCGTGACCGTGATCCCGGGTGCCGCGGCGGCCCGGGTCACCGCCAACCCGCTGACGGCCACGCTGCTCGCCGTCGCGTTCGCGGAGCTGGCGCTGCTCGGCGGCACCGTGCTCTCGCTGGCGCCCGGCCTGCCGATCTCCGGTTACGTGGCCACCATCGCGTTCCTCTGCTACGTCGGCTGCCGGCTGGTGGGCCGGGCGCGCGGGCAGGTCCGCGTCGGCTGACGGTCGTGCGCGGATATCAGGGTGGGAACACCGTTATCCGCGCACGATCGGGTCTCAGCCCATCCTGCGACGGCGGGCCACCTCGGCCAGTACCACACCACCGGCGACCGAGGCGTTCAACGACTCCACCGGCCCCGCCATCGGGATCGAGAGGGTCACGTCGCAGGTCTGCTTCACCAACCGCGAGAGGCCCTTGCCCTCCGACCCGATCACGATGACGAGCGGGTCGCGGGCCATGTCGAACTCGTCGAGCGACACCGTGCCCTCCGCGTCCAGCCCGGCGATCATGTAGCCGGCCTGGGCGAACTCCTGCAGCGTGCGGGTCAGGTTGGTGGCGCGGGCGACGGGCAGCCGCGCGGCCACGCCCGCCGACGTCCGCCACGCGACGGCCGTCATGCCCGCGGCGCGACGCTGCGGCACGACCACACCGTGGCCCCCGAACGCCCCCACCGAGCGCACGACGGCGCCGAGGTTGCGGGGGTCGGTGACGCCGTCGAGCGCGACGATGAGGCCCCGCGAGCGCGACTCGGAGGCGATCTCCAGCAGCTCGTCGGGGTGGGCGTAGGCATACGGCGGCACCGTGAGCGCGAGGCCCTGGTGCAACGCACCACCGGCCATGCGGTCGAGCTCGCCGCGCTGGACCTCCAGGATCGAGATGCCGGCGTCGGCCGCCAGCTGCACGGCCTCGGCCACGCGCTCGTCGGCACCCATGCCGATGGCCACCTGCAGGGCCGTGGCGGGCACGCCCGCCCGCAGGCACTCGACCACGGGGTTGCGGCCGAGCACGGTCTCCGGGGTCTCGCCGTCGCCGGCCTTGCGTCGGGTGTTGCCCGCCACCTTGCCGCGGCCGCGGTTCTCCGCGGACTTGGCGGCGAGCTTCGCCCTGCGCGCCGCGGGGTGGTACGGGCGCTCCTCCTTGGGCGGGGTGGGGCCCTTGCCCTGCAGCTGCTTGCGCCGCTGACCGCCGGAACCGACGACCATCCCCTTCTTGGTGCCGTCCTTGCGCAATGCGCCGCGGCGCTGGGAATTGCCGGCCATCTCTACGTCACTCCACCAAACTCTGGATTAAGCATCTTTGAGCGACCATGTGGGACCGTCGGCGCTGTCCTCCACGGACACACCGGCGGCCGTGAGGCGGTCGCGCACCTCGTCCGCGGTGGCGAAGTCGCGGTTGGCCCGCGCCTCCTGCCGCACCGCGAGCAGATCGTCGACGAGTGCGGTGAGCGCACCCGTCGCGGCGTCGCCGGCTCCGTCGCCGACGATCCACCGCGGGTCGAGCGGGTCGAGCCCGAGCACGGCCGTCATGGCCCGCACCTCACGCGCCGCATCGGCCGCGGCGTCGTGCGTGCCCTCGTCGAGGGCCGCGTTGCCCGCGCGGACCGCGCCGTGGATCTCCGCGAGCGCGGCCGGCGTGCCCAGGTCGTCGTCCATCGCGGCGGCGAAGCCGGGCCGGACGGCGCCGACCGCGGGGGCGCCGACGCGCTCCCGCACCCGGTGCACGAACGACTCGATGCGCCGGTAGGCCGCCACCGACTCCTGCAGCGCCACGTCGGAGAACTCGATGTTGGACCGGTAGTGCTTGCCCACGAGGTAGTAGCGCAGCTCGACGCCACGGGCCTGCTTCAGCAGCGCGTCGATGGCCAGCGTGTTGCCCAGCGACTTCGACATCTTCTCGCCACCCATGGTGACCCACGCGTTGTGCAGCCAGAACCGCGCGAAGCCGTCGCCGGCCGCGTGGCTCTGTGCCTGCTCGTTCTCGTGGTGCGGGAAGATCAGGTCGATGCCGCCGCCGTGGATGTCGAACTCGGCCCCGAGGTACATCGTGGCCATGGCCGAGCACTCGAGGTGCCAGCCGGGGCGGCCCTGCCCCCACGGGGTGGGCCACGACGGCTCGCCCGGCTTGGCGGTCTTCCACAGCGTGAAGTCCAAGGGGTCGCGCTTGCCGGTGGCCTCGCCCTCGCCCTGGACGGCCTCGTCCACCTTCTGCCCCGACAGCGCGCCGTAGGCGGGGAACGAGCGGACGGCGAAGTAGACGTCGCCGTCGGCCGCGTAGGCGTGGCCGGAGTCGATGAGCCGCGCCATCAGCTCGACCATCTGTGTGACGTGCCCGGTGGCCCGCGGCTCGATCGACGGCGGCAGGCAGCCCAGCGCGTCGTACGCGGCCTGGAACGCCCGCTCGTGGGTGGCGGCCCACTCCCACCACGGCCGGCCCGCGGCCGCGGCCTTGGTGAGGATCTTGTCGTCGATGTCGGTGACGTTGCGGACCAGCGTGACGTCCAGCCCCTGGTGGCTCAACCACCGGCGCAGCACGTCGTAGTTCAGGCCCGAGCGGACGTGCCCGATGTGGGGCAGACCCTGCACGGTGGCCCCACAGACGTAGATCGACGCTGCCCCGGCCCGCAGCGGGACGAAGTCACGCTGCTTCCTCGTGGCGGTGTCGAACAGTCGCAGGCTCACCCCCCTAGCCTACGGAGTTCCGTTTCGTCCATGACGGGCTGGTCACAAGAGGTCAGGATCGGGGCATGACGCACATCCTCGGACTCCACGCCCGACTCGTCGTCGACGACGCCGACGAGGCCCTCGCCTTCTACGCCGCCGCCTTCGACGCGGAGGTGAGCGAGCGCCACGTCATCGACGGCAAGGTCGTACACTCGATCGTCACGGCCGGGCCGGTCCGGTTCGCCGTCCGGGATGCGGGCTACGGCGACGCGGGCCCGGACGGCGACAGCACCCCCGTGATCATGTCGCTGGACGTCTCGGACGCCGACGCCGTGGCGGAACGCATGCTCGCAGCCGGGGCCACCGTGGTCCACCCCGTGTCCGACCACGACTACGGCGACCGCGGCGGCCGCCTGCGCGACCCCTTCGGTCACCAGTGGACGGTGTCCGCCCGACGGTGATCAGGCGGGGACGAGCAGGGCCGTCGCGATCGCCGCGATGCCCTCGCCGCGGCCCGTGAGGCCCAGGCCGTCGGTGGTGGTGCCCGACACCGACACCGGCCCGCCCAGCACGTCGGAGAGCACCTGCTGGGCCTCGGCCCGGCGGGTGCCGATCTTGGGGGCGTTGCCGATCACCTGGACGGCGGCGTTGCCCAGCACCCAGCCCTCGGCGCCGACCAGCCTGCGCACCTCCGCGAGGAGGGTGGCCCCGCTCGCTCCCGCCCACTCGGGGCGGCCCGTGCCGAACACCGCACCGAGGTCGCCGAGGCCGGCCGCCGAGAGCAGCGCGTCGCACAGCGCGTGGACGGCCACGTCGCCGTCGGAGTGCCCGGAGCAGCCGTCGGCACCCTCCCAGCGCAGCCCCGCGACCCAGCACTCGCGCCCGGCCTCGACGGGGTGCACATCGGTACCCAGTCCGACCCTCACGGGCCCTCCTCCAGCAGCAGTTCGGCCATCTCCAGGTCCCACGGTGTGCGGACGGCGAAGGCCAGTGGGTCACCCGGCACGACCCGGGCGCCCGCCACCGTCGATCCGAAGAGGATGTCCGGTCCGCGGAACGCCTGCGGCGTCTGGACGACGCGCAGGCCGGACCGGTCCGGCGTGGTCTGCAGCAGGCCGGCGTGGTCCACCGTCTTGACGGTGTCGGCCAGCGGCAGGACCGGGACCACAGCCCCGGGCCCGGCCGGAGCGGCGTCCAGGACGAGGCGGAACAACCGGGGCGGGGTCAGCGGTCGCACCGCATCGTGCACGAGTACGAGATTCCCCGCGATTGCCTCGTCACCGTTCGTGGCATCGCGTCGTTGACCGGCGTGTGCCCCGACCTGTTCCGTGACGGGCTGCCAGGCTTCCACCGGCAGCCCGGTGCAGGCGCGCACCAGATCGTGGACGCGCTCGCCGCGCAGTGCGACGCGGTCGACCACCCCGGACGCCAGCACCGCGCGCACGGAACGGACCACCATGGGAACCCCGCCGAGCGGGGTCAGGGCGTCCGGAGCGCCCGGCGAACGCGAACCGCCGGCCACGACCACCGCGACGACGTTCACGCAGGGACCGGGACCGGCGGTGTGTGCGTGGACCTTCAGGCGGTGGCCGTGGCGAGAACCTCGTCGAGGAGAACCTCGGCGCGCTCCTCGTCGGTGCCCTCGGCGAGCGCGAGCTCACTGACGAGGATCTGCCGGGCCTTGGCCAGCATGCGCTTCTCACCCGCGGACAGGCCGCGGTCCTTCTCACGGCGCCACAGGTCGCGGACGACCTCTGCCACCTTGTTCACGTCACCCGACGCCAACTTCTCGAGGTTCGCCTTGTACCGGCGCGACCAGTTGGTGGGCTCCTCGGTGTGGGGGGCGCGAAGCACCTCGAACACCTTGTCGAGACCCTCCTGGCCGACCACGTCGCGAACCCCGACAACCTCGGCGTTCTCGGCGGGAACCTTCACGGTGAGATCGCCCTGGGCTACCTTCAGGACGAGGTACTCACGCGCCTCGCCCTTGATGGTCCGGGTTTCGATCGCCTCGATCAGTGCAGCACCGTGGTGCGGGTAGACAACGGTCTCTCCGACCTTGAAAACCATGTGTCCTCTGCCCCTTTCGCTGCCACCAGGTTAACACGGCCCGGGGGGACGCCGCCGCCCGGTCCGACCTGTACGCGCAGGTCAGGGGATTGACAACACCTCGGAAACGTGCAGCGAACGGCCGCGTCAGCAGCTCGGTAACCGTCCGACTAGGCTGATCGGGGAGCGGCCGGTACAGCTCGGCTTCTCCCGATCGCCCAGCCGCTCAGCAGCATCCGCCCGGAAGGACGCCCACCCCGTGAGCCGCAGCCCGCGTACCCGTCGGACCGGAGTCGCCGCCATCGGCGTCGTGATCGGGGCCCTCGCCCTCGCCGGGTGCGGCGCAGGTCAGATCACCCAGACCAGCACGCAGGTCGCCGCCGTCAGCGGAGCCCAGGCCAACGTGGGCGCCATCGCGATCCGCGACGCACAGTTCGAGTACGCGGCCACCACGAACGCGAGCGTCTACCCCCGGGGTGGCGACGCGCCTCTCGATATGACCATCGTCAACTCCGCCGCCGCGGACGACCGGCTCGTCTCGGCGAGCAGCCCGGTGGCGCAATCGGTCAAGGTCAGCGGCAACACCACCATCGCCGGCGGTCGTGTGCTGCTCGTCAAGGGCCAGCCCGCGGCGGCCGCCCCGGTTCCCGCCGCCGGCGCCACGGCCTCGGCGACCCCCAGCGCCTCTGCCGCTCCCACCAGCGCCGAGCTCGCGCCGAACGAGGAGCCCACGGGCGCCAACATCGTGCTCATCGGGGTCAACCAGGAGATCCGGCCGGGCCTGAACTACCCGGTCACCCTGACGTTCCAGAAGGCCGGCACCGTCACCGTCAACGTCCCGGTCGGCAACCCGACCACCCCGCGTACGGAGTCGGCCTCCGAGTGACGTCCCGGCCGCGCACGGCCAGGGCGACCTTCCGGTGCACGGCCTGCGACCACCGCACGGCGCAGTGGGTCGGACGCTGCCCGTCGTGCCAGGCCTGGGGCACGCTCGAGCAGGTGGTCGCGGCGGCCGTCCCGCCCCGCGCGAAGATCGCCGCGGGCGCTCCGACGAGTCCCGCCCGACGCATCGCCGAGGTCGAGCTGGACTCGGCCCGGGCCCGCGCCACCGGGGTGTCAGAACTGGACCGGGTGCTCGGCGGTGGGCTCGTGCCCGGCTCGGTGGTGCTGCTCGCCGGTGAGCCGGGCGTCGGGAAGTCGACGCTGCTGCTGGAGGTGGCGGCGAAGTCGCCCGGTCGTGTGCTGTACGTCACTGGTGAGGAGTCGGCCGGCCAGGTCCGGCTCCGCGCCGAGCGCACCGGTGTGGTCAACGACGAGCTGTTCCTCGCCGCCGAGTCCGACCTCGGCGCGATCCTCGGGCACATCGACGAGCTGCGGCCCGACCTGCTGGTCGTCGACTCGATCCAGACGATGTCCACCAGCGAGGTCGACGGCACCCCGGGCGGGGTCACGCAGACCCGCGCCGTGACGGTGGCGCTCACCGGGCTGGCGAAGGAGCGCGGGCTGCCGGTCGTCCTCGTGGGACATGTCACAAAGGACGGCAACATCGCCGGTCCACGCGTGCTCGAGCACCTCGTCGACGTCGTGCTGTCCTTCGAGGGCGACAAGCATTCGACGCTGCGCATGGTGCGCGGGGTGAAGAACCGCTTCGGGCCCGCCGACGAGGTGGGCTGCTTCGAGCTGCGCGACTCCGGCATCGTCGGCATGCCCGACCCGTCCGGGCTGTTCCTGGAACGCTTCGGCGGCCCGCCCGTGCCGGGCACCGCCGTCACCGTCGTGATGGACGGCCGCCGGCCTCTCCCGGCCGAGCTGCAGGCCCTCGTCACGGGCAAGGACATCCCCAGCCCGCGCCGCGCGGTGAGCGGGCTCGACAACGCGCGGGTCGCGATGCTGCTGGCCGTGCTGGAGAAGCGCGGCGGGGTGAAGCTGCACGACGCGGAGGTCTACGCCGCCACCGTCGGGGGGATGCGGGTGGTGGAGCCCGCCGCCGACCTGGCGCTCGCGCTGGCCATCGCGTCCGCCAAGCGCGACGTGGCGCTGCCCGCGGACGTCGTGGTGCTCGGTGAGATAGGGCTGGCCGGCGAGGTGCGTCGCGTCACCGGCCTGGAGCGCAGGCTCGCCGAGGCCGCCCGGCTGGGCTTCACCCACGCCCTCGTGCCGCCCGACAGCGGTCCGGCGCCGGCGGGGATGAAGCTCACCGAGGTGCACGACGTCTCGTCGGTGCTGAACCGGATCCGCTGACCGGCCAGTCGAGCACCAGCGACCCGCCGTCGGGGAGGGCGCGCCAGCGGGCGGACAGCTCGTCGAACCGGGCCAGTACGCGCTCGGTCTCGGCCACCGTGGCGACGTTGCCATGGTCGGCGACCGGACCGGCCGCGCGCCCGGAGCTCGCCTGCCACCGTGCCGTGCAGATCCGCACCACGGCCTCGGAGCGGGCCATGTCCGGCCGGCCGGCGGCCGCGATGCACTGCGCGCGGCGCCGCTCGCCGGTGGTGCGGTCGACGGGAGCAGGGGCGAAGATCCCGGCCCCGCCCGCCGCGAGCTGACCGAACACCCCGAGCGCGAGCCCCAGCTGCTCCTCGACGGCGAAGTGGGCGATGTCGTGCGGCAGGTGGTCGTCGTAACCCGGGCCACCGCGCGGCACCAGCGGTGGTCCCTGCTCACGGTCGATCGTCACCAGGTAGCGGCGGTGGCCCCATTTGGTGAACGTGACCTGCACTCCCTGACGGTAAGCGGTCCGGCCAGCCGATTTCAGGGGGTGAGGGTGAACAGCGTCGGCGGGCTGATGATGTCGTCGAGCCGCGTCAGCACCCGGTAGTTGCCCGCGGGGACGACCGTGCGGGGCTGGGCGCATCCCGGCGTCGACGTCCGGCCCGCCCACGTCACGGCGAACGCGACGGGCTGTCCCGGCACCAGGGTGCGCAGATCGGTGCTGGAGGCGTTGCTGCAGTCGTTGCTGGACCACAGCTTCGCGGACTGGTTGCTGTTCCAGACCACGATCTCCTGCTTGGCCGAGTCCAGGTCGCGCACGCAGGGCTGGGTGCTGGTGTTGGTGATCACGAGGCGCAGCACCGGCTTCTCCCCGACCTTGTGCTGCGGCCGGTCGATCTCCGAGCCGACCGTCAGCATCGCGTTGGTGCACGGCACCGGCCCGGTCGACGGAACGGGTACGGGAGTGGCTGCCGGCACCGACTTGCGGGGGGTCTCGTCGGGTCGCAGCTCCTCCGACGTCGTGGCGGGCGTTCCTTCGACGGAGGCGACGGGAGGGGGTGACCCCTCCGCCCCCGGCTCCGACGGTGCGGCCGGTTGGGGAGCCGACGGCGAGGACGTCGACCGCGACGGTGGGGCCATCGCGGTCGAGCCGGTCGGGGCCGTCGGACCGGTCGACACCGGAGCCGAGGACGGAGGGGTCTGCTGGGGAGCGTCCAGGGTGGCCGTATTGGCGGTGCGGGTGGCGGTGATGCCGGGCTCGCGGGAACCGCCGAGAAGCGCGGCCAGTGACCAGATCACGAGCAGTACGGCCACTACGGTCGATGCGAACGCCAGCCAGCGCCGTCTCCAGTAGACGGACGCGGGCAGCGGACCCACCGGCTCCCACATGTGACGCACAGTATCGGATTGACTACTGAAAGTTGCGGATCTGCATCGGCGCGGCGCGGCGCCGTGCACAGCGTCCTGCCCCGAACGGTCCAACGCGTCGCACACCGACCAGGTGCGCGGCGTCGTCTTCGACGTGGCCACCGGGAAGCTCAGCGGCTCGGCCGCCCGTGCGCGGATATCAGTGCCCCGGCCCTGATATCCGCGCACGACCCTCGTGGCACCATCGGTCCCCGTGTCACTGCCCGATCTCGTGCTCGACTGGTACGTCCACAACCGGCGCGACCTGCCCTGGCGCCGGCCCGGCACCACGCCGTGGGGCGTCATGGTCAGCGAGTTCATGCTCCAGCAGACGCCCGTGGCACGCGTCGAGCCCGTCTGGCTCGACTGGATGGAGCGCTGGCCCACCCCGTCCGCGTTCGCGGCGGCGTCCCGCGCCGACGTCCTGCGCGCTTGGGGCAAGCTCGGCTACCCCCGGCGCGTCCTGCGGCTGCACACCGCAGCCACCGTGATCGCCGAGCAGCACGGTGACACCGTTCCGTCCGATGTGGATGCCCTGGAGGCCCTACCCGGCGTGGGCTCCTACACCGCGCGGGCCGTCGCCGCGTTCGGGTACGGGCGGCGCTGCCCGGTGGTGGACACCAACGTCCGGCGCGTCGTCGCCCGCGCGGTGCACGGCGCCGGTGACGCCGGTCCGGCCCGGGTGAAGGCCGACCTCGCCGACGTCGACGCCCTGCTCCCCGCCGACGACGCCTCGGCCGCCGCGATCTCGATCGGCCTGATGGAGCTGGGCGCGCTGGTGTGCACGGCCCGATCCCCCCGCTGCGGCGTCTGTCCCGTCTCCGGGATCTGCGCCTGGCAGGCGAACGGCCGCCCCGAGTACACCGGCCCGCGCAAGCCGGTGCAGGGCTTCGCCGGCACCGACCGCCAGGTGCGCGGCCGGCTGCTGGACGTCCTGCGCGGAGCGGAGCACCCGGTCGGCCGGGCGGCACTGGACGCGGCCTGGCCCGAGGCGGGCCAACGCGACCGGTGCCTGGTCAGCCTGCTGGAGGACGGCCTGGCCGAGCAGCTCCCCGACGGCCGCTTCGCCCTCCCCGCGTAACCACCCCTTCCGACGAGCAACAGGAGCCCTGGGTGGCACAGACCGTGCGGTTCCGGCTCGATCCCGCCGCCCGCTCCGCCATCGCCGCGCTGCGCGTCGGCGCCGATCCGTCGGTGGTCGTGGCCGCGGCCACCTCCGTCCCGGAGGCCGCCCGGCGAGCGCTCGCCGACGAGCTGCGGGTGCTCGTCCTGCCGTCCCTCTGGCTCGCCACCCTCGGCACCGTGGCCGGACGGCCCGACGAGCTGGTGCTCGCCGCCGTGGTCGACGCCGAGCTGCTCGCCGTGCACGCCGCCGTCCACGACGCGCTGGCCGGGCGGGTCAAGGGGCCGGTGGCGGCCTACCTGCCGGGCGCCTGGCTGCCGCACTGCGTGCTCGCCACCGAGCGCCCGGCGGAGGTGTTCGCCGCGCTACACCCGGTCGCGCCGATCCGCGCCCGCGTCGTCGGCGTGGACGTCGGCTGAACGCCTCCGCGACACCGCGATCACGACCCGGGGCACCCCGTTGCCGGTCGTGCGCATGACGGCCGCGGGCGCCTGGCCGCGGCGGCCGAGCGAGCAGATCATCCGCGACGCCGTGTAGAGGGCCGAGTTGAGGCAGCTCGCCACGGCGACGAGCACGACGACGTCGACGATGCCCTTCGCGCCGGGAATGCCGATGGGGTCCAGCGCCGACTGGTAGGAGCCGTTCTCGGTGAGCTGGGGGTTGTTCCACGGCACCAGCGCCACGACCAGCAGGATCCAGGCGAGGTAGGAGATCGAGATCCGCAGATCACCGAGCGGGTGGCGCGGCCGATCTTCTCGGCGGGCCGGTCGGACTCGGCCACCGCGATCGTCACGATCCCGGTGCCCATGAAGCTGACCATCGTGGTGAGCACGGCCGCGATCACCGCGCCGAACCCGTTGGGCAGGAACCCGCCGGCGTCGAACAGCCGCGAGACGCCGCTGACCCCGCTGCCGGGCAGCAGACCCGGCACGGTGAGCACCCCGATGACGATGAACCCGATGATCGCCACGATCTTGAGCAGCGCGAACCAGAACTCGAACTCGCCGTAGTTGGCCACGCTGAACAGGTTGGTGACGGTCAGCAGCACGGTGATCACCAGCGCCCGGGTCCACTGCGGCGCCGCGGGCAGCCTCGAGTTGAGGATCGTGGCGGTGGCGGTGGCCTCGACCGGGATCACGAGCAGCCAGAACCACCGGTACGACCAGCCGACGCTGGTCCCGGCCCAGGGACCGATCGCGCGGTCGGCGTAGGTCGAGAACGAGCCGGAGTCCGGGGTGGCCGCGGCCATCTCGCCGAGCATCCGCATCACGAGCACCACCAGCACGCCGGCGAAGGTGTAGGAGATGAGCACGCCCGGCCCGGCCGTCGCGATGGCGTCGGCGGAGCCGACGAACAGCCCGGCCCCGATCACCCCGCGATACTGATCATGGTGACGTGGCGGTCCTTCAGGCCGGCGCTGAATACGGTTCCCCTCTCGGCCATGGCCGTCTCCTCCCCCTGCGGACGTCCGGATCGGGGCGGATGGTCACACCCGGGACGACACCGCGCACATCGGAAGCCGCTCCGCCCCGGTGATCACGGGGCGAGTGGCGTACCGCGGTGATCCACGAACCGCCATCCCGCCGTGATCAGCGTTCGGGAACCTCCGCGAGGAAGGCCTCCACGGCCGACCGGTAGGCCTCCGGGGCCGCCGCGTGGAGCAGGTGGCCGGTGCCGGGCACCTGCACGTGACGGGCGTCGGCCAGCCGGCGGGCCATCTCCGCCATCTGGCCGGGCGGGGCGACGCTCTGCTCCGCCTCCAGCAGCAGGACGGGGCAGCGCACGGCGTCGAGGGCGGTCCACTGGTCCACGACCGCCCACTCCGCCGCGATCTGCACGACGTCGTCGATGCGGGAGAGCAGGTGGTAGCCGTCGTCGCGTTCCTCGACGCACTCGGCCATGTAGTCGCCGAACTCCGTCCGGGGATGCCCGAACGCCTCCCGCACCGCCGCCGGCGACGGGAACGGCTGCGGCAGCGCCCCGAACCACGCGCGGGCGTCGTCGGCGCTGCGACCCCGGAAGTCGACGGCCATGTCCTCCACGACCAGCGCCCGCACCAGGTCGGGACGGCGGGCGGCGAGCACGAGGCCGTGCAGCCCGCCCATCGAGTGCCCGATCACGACGGCCGGGCCGATCCCGTCGAGGACCTCGACGGCGTCGGTGGCCATCCGTTCGGTGGTCCAGGGGCCGCGGGCCTCCGAGCGACCGTGCCCCCGCGCGTCGAGAGCGCGGACGCGTCCGTGTGCGCGGAGCCAGGGCGCCACCGGCTCCCACGTGGCCGCACAACCCATCAGGCCGTGCAGGAGCAGGATCGGCGGACCCTCGCCGCCGAGATCCAGCACACGCAGTTCGACGCCGTCGCTCGTCCGCACGACGTCTAGCCTAGGAGGCATGGCTGTTGTGAAGATCAATGCGATCGAGGTTCCCGAGGGCAAGGGGCCCGAGCTGGAGAAGCGGTTCGCCAACCGCCTGCACGCCGTCGACGGGCAGCGGGGGTTCCTCGGCTTCGAGCTGCTGCGCCCCGTGGCGGGCGACGAGCGCTACTTCGTGGTCACCCGGTGGGAGACCGAGGACGACTTCCAGGCGTGGCGCGACGGGCCGGCCGCCGAGGCGCACGCGGGTGCACGGTCGCCCCAGCCGGTCTCGAAGGGCGCATCGCTGCTGGAGTTCGAGGTCGTCGACCTGACGGCCGGCTCCTGACCGGGAACGACCTGGACCGCGCCGCCGAGCTCGTCGCCGGCGCCGGTGCGCTGCTCGTCTGCGCCGGCGCCGGGATGGGCGTCGACTCCGGTCTGCCGGACTTCCGCGGCCCCGAGGGCTTCTGGCGCGCGTACCCGCCCTACCGGGCGCTGGGCCTGCGGTTCGAGGAGATCGCCGACCCCGTGCACTTCGCGTCCGATCCCGAGCTCGCGTGGGGGTTCTACGGCCACCGGCTCGGGCTGTACCGGGCGACGGTGCCGCACGCGGGGTTCGGGGTCCTGCGGGGCTGGGACCTGCCGACGCGCGTCTTCACCTCGAACGTCGACGGGCAGTTCCAGAAGGCGGGGCTGACCGGCGTCGCGGAGTGCCACGGCTCCATCCACCACCTGCAGTGCATCCTCGACTGCGGGCAACCGGTGTGGGCGGCCGACGGCGTCGGCGTCGAGATCGACGAGACCACGATGCGCGCCGTCTCCCCGCTGCCGGCCTGTCCCTCGTGCGGTGCGCTGGCCCGTCCCAACATCCTGATGTTCGGCGACGCCGACTGGGTCCCCGACCGCACCGTCGGGCAGATGCAGACCCACCGCGCGTGGGTGCGTGGGCACCGCGGCCACCTGGTGGTCGTCGAGATCGGGGCGGGCACGGCGATCCCCACCGTCCGCCGTGAGGCGGAGAGCGCGAGCGCGGCCACCGGCGCGCTGATCAGGATCAACGTGGGCGAGCCCGAGGTGCGCCACGGCCGCGGGGTGGGCATCGCGTCCCCCGCAGCAACGACCTTGCTGACCCTCGACGAGCGCCTCGGGGGTCGTGCGCGGTTATCGGTGCCCGGGCACTGACAACCGCGCACGGGGGGGGCGCCGGCCGCACTCAGGACGGGATGTCCGCCGCCGTCGGGACCACCACACCGAACAGGTCCGCGATGGCCGCGAGGCTCGCCACCTGCAGCGCGGCCGCGCTGACGACGGCGCCGTCCGGGCCGGGGAGGGCCCGGGTGGCGGTCGTCCCGGCCACCACCGTCGGGTTGTGGCCGAGGCTGAACGCGCCCCGCGCCGTCGAGTTGACGCACATGTGCGTCATGAACCCGGCCAGGATCAGGTTCGACCCGGGCTGGAGCCGACCGTCCAGGTCGGTGTGGGTGAACGCGTTCGGGTAGTTCTTGGTGACCACCTGCTCGCCGTCGCGCGGGGCGACGCGGTCCACGATCCGCCCGATCTCCGCGTTCACGTCGTAGGGGGAACCGACGCCGCCGTCGTGCTGGATGTGGATGACCGGGATGCCCGCGCTGCGGGCCCGGTCGAGCAGGACGGCCGCCTCGTCGAGCGCGGCCTGCACGCCGTCGAGCTCCATGACGCCGCGGGTGTAGGTGTTCTGCAGGTCGATCATGACCAGCGTGGACTCGGCGAGGCTCGCGGGGACCGCGGGCATGTCGCCCAGCGTGCGCAGCGTGGTGGGACCGGACATGTGTTCCCTCTCTCCGCGGCGGCACGTGGGCCGCCGTCACCCCGCAGCACACAGCAGGACGGCCGACTCGGCAACCCGGTGGGGTGCCCCACCGGGCCGGGCGCGCATCAGGCCGGGATGTCCGCGGCCCTCGGCGCCACCGCACCGAACAGGTCCTCCGATCCGCGGCCAGGCTCGTGGCCTGCAGCGCAGCCGCGGACACGTCCGTGCCGTCGACACGCGGGAGCCCGCGGGTGGCGGTCGCCCCTTCACGTCGTACGGGGATCCCGCACCGGCGGCGTGCATGATGTGCATGATCGGGATCCCGGCGGTGCGGGCCCGGTCCAGCAGCACCGCGGCCTCGTCGGTGGCGGGCTGGGCGTCGTCGTTCCTCTCCTCGGGCGGGATCGGACCCGGTCCGTCCATGCTGGCCCGGGTCCGATCCGGCGTCACCCACCGTTCAGAGCAGCCGACTCCTCGTCGGAGAACAGCCGCGAGCGGATCATGAACCGGACGCCCTCCGGCGCCTCGACCGAGAACCCGCTGCCACGGCCCTTCACCACGTCGACGGTGAGGTGGGTGTGCTTCCAGTACCCGAACTGCGACTCCGACATGTAGAACCCGATCGGGGCCGGAAGCCCGTCGACGACGAGGTCGCCGAGGTGGACGTCCGAGCCACCGATCGTGAAGTCCCCGTCCGGATAGCACATGGGCGAGCTGCCGTCACAGCAACCGCCGGACTGGTGGAACATCAACGGGCCGTGCAGGGCCGAGAGCCTGACGAGCAGCTCCGCGGCCGCCGGACTCAGGGCCACCCGTTCCATCAGAAGAAGCCCTGGGCGTTCTGCGAGTAGCTGACCAGGAGGTTCTTCGTGTTCTGGTAGTGGTCGAGCATCATCTTGTGGTTCTCGCGACCCACACCCGACTGCTTGTAACCGCCGAACGCCGCGTGCGCGGGGTAGGCGTGGTAGTTGTTCACCCAGACCCGGCCGGCCTGGATGTCGCGGCCCGCGCGGTAGGCGGTGTTGCCGTCGCGCGACCACACCGCGGCACCGAGGCCGTAGAGCGTGTCGTTGGCGATCTGCAGCGCGTCGTCGTAGTCGGAGAAGCGCGTGACCGACACGACCGGCCCGAAGATCTCCTCCTGGAAGATGCGCATCGCGTTGTTGCCCTCGAACACGGTGGGCTGCACGTAGTAGCCACCCGAGAACTCGCCACCGAGGTCGGTGCGCTCGCCACCGGTGAGCACCTTCGCGCCCTCCTGACGGCCGATGTCGATGTAGGAGAGGATCTTCTCGAGCTGGTCGTTCGACGCCTGCGCACCGATCATGGTGTCGGTGTCGAGCGGGTTGCCCTGCCTGATCTGCTCGGTGCGCTTGACCGCCTGCTCCAGGAAGTCGTCGTAGATGCCGCCCTGGATGAGCGCGCGCGACGGGCAGGTGCAGACCTCGCCCTGGTTGAGGGCGAACATCGCGAAGCCCTCGAGCGCCTTGTCGTAGAACGCGTCCTGCTTGCCGGCGACGTCGTCGAAGAAGATGTTGGGGCTCTTGCCGCCGAGCTCCAGCGTCACCGGGATCAGGTTCTCCGACGCGTACTGCATGATCAGCCGGCCGGTGGTGGTCTCGCCGGTGAAAGCGATCTTGCGGATGCGCTTGTTGGACGCCAGCGGCTTGCCGGCCTCCACACCGAACCCGTTGACGACGTTGAACACGCCGGCGGGCAGCAGGTCGGCGATCAGCTCGATGAGCACGAGGATCGACGCCGGGGTCTGCTCGGCCGGCTTGAGGACGACGGCGTTGCCGGCCGCGAGCGCGGGGGCCAGCTTCCAGATCGCCATGAGGATCGGGAAGTTCCACGGGATGATCTGCCCGACGACGCCGAGCGGCTCGTGGAAGTGGTAGGCGACGGTGTCGTCGTCGATCTGGGAGATGCCGCCCTCCTGCGCCCGGACGGCACCGGCGAAGTAGCGCAGGTGGTCGATGGCGAGGGGGATGTCGGCGGCGAGGGTCTCGCGGCAGGCTTTCCCGTTGTCCCACGCCTCGGCGATCGCGAGGAGCTCGAGGTTGGCCTCGATGCGGTCCGCGATCTCGTTGAGGATGTTCGCCCGCTCGGCGACGGTGGTCTTGCCCCAGGCCGGCGCGGCGGCGTGGGCCGCGTCGAGCGCGAGCTCGATGTCCTCGGCGGTGCCGCGGGCGACCTCGGTGAACGTCTGGCCGGTGATCGGCGTGGGGTTCTCGAAGTACTGGCCCTTCACCGGCGCGACGAACTCGCCTCCGATGAAGTTCTCGTAGCGGGACTTGAACGCCACGACGCTGCCGGTCGTGCCGGGAGCCGCGTAAAGAGCCATCTGTGGTTCCTTCCACATCGTCTTCAGACAGGTGACCCGGGACACTAGGAGCGAGGGGGTTGCGGTCGAGTTGCACGCATATGCGGATCTTGCAACCTCACCCTTCCGCCAGTGCGACACTGACTCAGGTTTGCCTTACTCTGCACGCGCGCGGATGCTGGACGTCGTGAGCGTCACCGACCCGCCGCAGCGGACGCGCGAGCTGGCCCGCGTCCGTGACGCAGTGCTGGCCGGGGACCTCTCGGACCGCGCACCCCGCGAGGTCGTGTCGGCGTCCTGGCGCCGCTCGCTCGCGGCCCGCGTGGACCCCGACCACGGTGACCCACCGCTGATCTACGAGCACGCCGAGATCACCCGGGTGCGGGACGGGCACGCGCTGGCGGGCGTACTGCCGATGCTGCGCGAGACGCTGGTGTCCATCGCCGACGAGGCGATGCACATGATGATCGTGACCGACGCCCAGGGCCACATCCTGTGGCGCGAGGGCCAGCGCGACGTGCTGCGCACGGCCGGGCGCGTCGGGCTCGTCGAGGGCACGCGGTGGACCGAGGACAGCATCGGCACCAACGCGATGGGCACGGCGCTGGCCGCCGACCGGCCCGTCCGGATCCACTCGGCCGAGCACCTCGTGCGCACCTACCACCAGTGGACCTGTGCGGCCAGCCCCGTCCATGACCCCGACACGGGCGCGGTGATCGGCGCCATCGACATCACCGGGCCGGCGCGGACCTTCCATCCCACCACCCTCGCGCTCGTCGTCGCCGCGGCCCGGTTGGCCGAGGGCCACCTCGCCGCCCAGGCCGCGATGCGCGACGAGCGGCTGCTGGCCCGCAACCTGCCGCACCTCATCGGGCTGCGCGACGAGCCCGGCGCGCTCCTGGCCCCGAGCGGCCGGGTGCTCGCGGCTCAGCCCCTGGGCTGGCTGCCGGCGCACGTCGAGCTGCCGACGGCGGGCGACCGGGTGGCGCTGGGCGAGCACGGCGACGGGCTGCTGGAGCCACTGGCGGAGGGTTGGCTGCTGCGCCTGCAACGCCGCGGGGCCCGCCCACGACCCGCCCTGTCCCTGCCGTTCCTCGGAGCCGAGCGTCCGATCGCGATCCTCAACGGACGCCCCGTGCGGCTCTCCCTGCGCCACGCCGAGATCCTCGCCCTCCTGGCTCTGCACCCGGAGGGCTTCACCGCCGACGGCCTGGCCACGGCCCTGCACGGCGACGCGGGCAAGTCCGTCACGGTGCGGGCCGAGGTGCACCGGCTGCGCTCCGTGCTCGACGCGGGGGTCCTGCGCACCCAGCCCTACCGCCTGCAGGCCTGCGTGAACGCCGACTTCCTGACCGTCCGCGAGGCGCTCGCCGGCGGCCGGGTCCTGGAGGCCGCCCGGGCCCACCGCGGCCCGCTGCTGCCGCGGTCCGAGGCCCCCGGCGTGCGCGAGGAGCGCGAGCTGATGGGCGGCGCACTCCGCCAGGCCGTGCTCGGTGGCGGCGACGTCGAGGCGATGTGGGCGCTCGCCGAGACCCCGGACGGGGCCGACGACGTGCAGCTCCTCGAACGACTGCTGCACGCGCTCCCCGACCGCGATCCGCGGCACGCGGTGCTCGCGGCCCGCCTGGATGCCGCGTTGTGAGTCAGCGCGCGGGTGAGTTCGGGCGCTCGTCGAGGGCGTCGGGGATGCCGTCGTCGTCGGTGTCCTCGAGCAGGGGTTCGGGCCGGCCCGCCCGTACGGCCTCCAGCTGGGCCGCCAGCGCCAGTCCGGCGAGCAGGGCGATCCCGGTGATGTTCGCCCACAGCAGCAGCGCCATGACCGCCGTCAGCGGGCCGTAGGTGTCGCCGAAACCGGCGGCGAACACCACGTAGAGCGCGAGCAGACCCGAGCCCGCCAGCCACGCCAGCACCGTGACGGCCGCACCCACCGCCAGCCAGCTGCGGCCCGGCTGCTGGCGGCGCGGGGCGTAGCGGAACAGCAGGGTCACGGCCACCACCAGCAACGCCAGCCCGATCGGCCAGCGCACGACGTCCCAGACGGTCTCGGCGGCGTGGCCCCAGTGGTAGACGCTCTCGATGGCCTCGCCGAAGGGCTCGCCCGCCACGATCAGCAGCAGCCCCACGGCCATCGCCAGACCCGCGGTCGCGGTGAGGACCGCAGCCTGGCCGTACTTGCGCAGCGCGGGCCGGTCGCGTTTGGTGCCGTAGATCCGGTTGGCCCCGCGCTCCAGCTGCGCGAACGCGCTCGTGGCCGCCACGAACGCCGTGACCAGACCGAGCACCACCACGACCTCGCTGCGCCGGCTGCCCCCGTCGGCGGACTCCCCGACCACCTGGGAGACCAGCGAGTCGCTGCTGCCCGGCGAGATCGCCACCACCGTGCGCGCGACGACCTCGGCCACGGAGTCCGCGCCGATCGCGGTGGCGAGACCCGCGCCCGCGATCACCAGCGGCACGGCAGCGAGCGCCAGCTGCAGGGCGAACGCCCGCGCATGGCTGAATCCGTCGCCGTAGCGGAACCGCACGAACGACGCACCGAGCAGCCGCCGTAGCCCGTGGCGGCGAACGGTGTGCCAGGCGTCGTCGGCGGACAGGTCATCGCCGGACATCAGCCCGGTCTCCGGGACGGCACGGACCGAACTCACGGTGCCGAATCTAGACGCACCGTCACCGTCGCACGCGCCCTCACCGGTCCCGCCCACGCGGGGGTTCCACCCGACGGCCCCCACCAGGTGGTCAGGTCGGACGACGAACGGCCCTCCCGGACCGGAGTCCGGGAGGGCCGTTCGGGTCGTACCGGGCTAGATCACTCCTCGCCCGACTTCGCCATGTCGACCGGCGGGACGTCGGGGACGAGGCTCGGCTTCGGCTCACCGCGGAAGGTGAACACGGCCTTGTCGTCCGCTGCGCGGGAGTCCTCGGCGGCGTCGGGGTCGAGACCCTCGACGTCGACGATGACGATCTGGCCGGGCTCGATCTCCCCGAACAGGATCTTCTCCGACAGCTGGTCCTCGATCTCGCGCTGGATGGTGCGACGCAGCGGCCGCGCACCCAGCACCGGGTCGAAGCCGCGGCGGGCCAGCAGGCCCTTGGCGGCCGGCGTGAGCTCGATGGCCATGTCCTTGTTGGCCAGCGCGCCCTCCACCCGCGTGATCATGAGGTCGACCATCGTGATGATCTGCTCCTCCGTCAGCTGGTGGAACACCACGATGTCGTCGATGCGGTTGAGGAACTCCGGGCGGAAGTGCTTCTTCAGCTCGTCGTTGACCTTCGACTTCATCCGCTCGTAGTTCGACGCCTCGTCGTTGCTCTGGGCGAAGCCCAGGCCCACGGCCTTGGAGATGTCCTGCGTGCCGAGGTTCGACGTGAAGATGATGACGGTGTTCTTGAAGTCCACCGTGCGGCCCTGGCCGTCGGTGAGACGACCGTCCTCGAGCACCTGCAGGAGGGTGTTGTAGACCTCCTGGTGGGCCTTCTCGATCTCGTCGAACAGCACCACCGAGAACGGCTTGCGACGCACCTTCTCCGTCAGCTGGCCGCCCTCCTCGTAGCCCACGTACCCGGGAGGGGCGCCGAAGAGCCGCGAGGCGGTGTAGCGGTCGTGGAACTCGCCCATGTCGATCTGGATGAGCGCGTCGTCGTCGCCGAACAGGAAGCTCGCCAGTGCCTTGGAGAGCTCGGTCTTACCGACACCGGACGGGCCGGCGAAGATGAACGAGCCCGACGGACGCTTCGGGTCCTTGAGGCCGGCCCGCGTACGGCGGATGGCCTTGGACACCGACTTGACGGCCTCCTCCTGCCCGATGATCCGCTTGTGCAGCTCCTCCTCCATGCGGAGCAGACGCGTGGTCTCCTCCTCGGTGAGCTTGAACACGGGGATGCCGGTCCAGTTGGCGAGGACCTCGGCGATCTGCTCGTCGTCGACCTCGGCGACGACGTCCAGGTCACCGGACTTCCACTGCTTCTCGCGCTCGCCCTTCTGGCCGAGCAGGGTCTTCTCGGAGTCGCGCAGGTGCGCGGCCCGCTCGAAGTCCTGCGCGTCGATCGCCGACTCCTTGTCCCGACGGACGTTGGCGATCTTCTCGTCGAACTCGCGGAGGTCCGGCGGAGCGGTCATCCGGCGGATGCGCATGCGCGCGCCCGCCTCGTCGATGAGGTCGATCGCCTTGTCCGGGAGGAAGCGGTCGGAGATGTAGCGGTCGGCCAGGGTGGCCGCCGCGACCAGCGCGTTGTCGGTGATCGTGACGCGGTGGTGGGACTCGTAGCGGTCGCGCAGACCCTTGAGGATCTCGATCGTGTGCGCCACCGACGGCTCGCCGACCTGGATCGGCTGGAAACGACGCTCGAGAGCGGCGTCCTTCTCGACGTACTTGCGGTACTCGTCGAGCGTGGTGGCACCGATCGTCTGGAGCTCGCCACGGGCCAGCATCGGCTTGAGGATGCTCGCGGCGTCGATCGCGCCCTCGGCGGCACCCGCACCCACGAGGGTGTGGAGCTCGTCGATGAACAGGATGATGTCGCCGCGCGTGCGGATCTCCTTGAGCACCTTCTTGAGGCGCTCCTCGAAGTCACCGCGGTAGCGCGAGCCGGCGACGAGCGAGCCGAGGTCGAGCGTGTAGAGCTGCTTGTCCTTGATCGTCTCGGGCACCTCACCCTTGACGATGGCCTGCGCGAGGCCCTCGACGACGGCGGTCTTGCCGACGCCGGGCTCGCCGATCAGAACGGGGTTGTTCTTGGTCCTCCGGGAGAGGACCTGCATGACCCGCTCGATCTCCTTCTCCCGGCCGATGACCGGGTCCAGCTTGCCCTCGCGGGCGGACTGGGTGAGGTTGCGGCCGAACTGGTCGAGCACCAGGGACGAGCTCGGGGTGCCCTCGCCGCGGCCACCGGTGGCGCCTTCGGCGGGCTCCTTGCCCTGGTAGCCGCTCAGCAGCTGCAGGACCTGCTGGCGGACGCGGTTGAGATCCGCCCCCAGCTTGACCAGCACCTGTGCCGCGACGCCCTCACCCTCACGGATGAGGCCGAGCAGGATGTGCTCGGTGCCGATGTAGTTGTGGCCGAGCTGGAGCGCCTCGCGCAGCGAGAGCTCCAGGACCTTCTTGGCCCGCGGCGTGAACGGGATGTGCCCGCTCGGCGCCTGCTGACCCTGGCCGATGATCTCCTCGACCTGCTGACGGACGCCCTCCAGGGCGATCCCGAGGGACTCCAGGGCCTTGGCGGCCACTCCCTCGCCCTCGTGGATGAGGCCGAGGAGGATGTGCTCGGTGCCGATGTAGTTGTGGTTGAGCATCCGGGCCTCTTCTTGGGCCAGGACGACAACACGCCTTGCTCGGTCGGTGAACCTCTCGAACATCTGTACTCCTCGCCTACTGCGCCGTACTGCGCCGCACTGGGCCGTCCGCGACTGTGCCATCTGTACAGGCGGCGCGCGCTGCGCCGCGTACGCCCGATACCACTGTATCGGCTTATGTGGTGCGGTCGCCCGTGGTACGGCCGCCTGATAGGGCACAACCCGTCATCGGGAGTTGGGATTCCCGTCGTCCGGGAGTGCTCAGGCCTGCGCCCCGGCCGCCCGCTCGGCCGCCTTGTCGGCCTGCCAGCCGTCCTCGTCGCGGCCGCGGCGCCAGTAGCCGGAGATCGACAGCAGGTGCCGGGGCCACTCCCGCTCGTCGACGAGGTGCCTGCGGATGTCGCGGACGATGCCGGCCTCGCCGTGCACGAACGCGTGGACGGCACCTCCCGGCACCTCCAGCGCCCGCACGGCCTCGACCAGCTGGTCGGGCCTCGACGGAGTGCGGTGCAGCCACCTGACGTCGACATCGCCGGCGAGGGGCTGGTGCTCGGCCGCGTCGGCGACCTCGATCACGGCCACCACCGGCACGCCGGGGGCGATGCGTTCGCAGGCCGCGCCGATCGCCGGGAGCGCGCTCTCGTCGCCGACCATGAGGTGGGCGTCGGCGGTGGGGTCGGGGGCGTAGGCCCCGCCCGGCCCCATCAGCCGCAGGAGATCACCCGGACGGGCGGCGGCGGCCCACGGCCCGGCGAGTCCCTCGTCGCCGTGGTGGACGAAGTCGATGGTCAGTTCGCCCTGCGCGTAATCGAGGGCCCGCACCGTGTAGGTCCGCGTGCTCGGCCACTGGTCACGGGGGAGCTCGGCGCGGATCGTCTCCATGTCGAACGGTTCCGGGTAGCGGACGCCCGGTTTCGGGAACTGGAGCTTCACGTAGCGGTCGCTGTAGGGGGTGTCGGGGAAAGCGGCGACCTCGTCGCCGCCGAACACGACCCGGATCATGTGCGGGGTCAGCCGCTGGGTGCGGCGGACCTCGAGAGTGGTCGTCCTGCGGGCCACGGACCCTCCTCGGTGTCTGGGTAAGGCCACCCTAACCGCAGCGGCGGGGCCTGCGCACCGCGCAGGCCCCGCCGATTCACCGATTCACCGATTCACCGGAAACTACGGGTTCTCCTGGTGGTAGGCCTCGAGCACCTCGGCCGGAATGCGGCCGCGGTCGGAGACCTTCATGCCACGCTTGCGGGCCCATTCCCGGATGGCCTGGTTCTGCTCACGGTCGATCGTGGGACGACGGGCCGGAGCAGCCGATGCGGCGGGCCGACGGCCGCGGCCGCCACTGAGGCGACGGGCGGAGGCGATGAACTCCGCGAGGGCGTCGCGCAGCTTACCGGCGTTATCCTCCGACAGGTCGATCTCGTAGGTCTTGCCGTCGATACCGAACTCGAGGGTCTCGTCGGCCTCGTTGCCGTCGAGGTCGTCGACCAGTCGAATCTCCTGGATCTGCGCCACCGTCGCAGCCCTCCGTCACTTCTCTCGCAGTAGTTGTGCGGCGACGCCGCATGGCCGCACGATATAACTATTACAGCGACACTGTCGAGTCGATCGGGATGTGTCACCCCGGCGTAGCTACTCGGAACGTACCAGTGGGAACAGAATGGTGTCGCGGATTCCGAGACCGGTGAGTGTCATGAGCAGGCGGTCCACTCCCATGCCCATCCCACCGGTGGGCGGCATGCCGTACTCGAGGGCCCGGATGAAGTCGTCGTCGAGCTGCATCGCCTCGGGGTCGCCGGCCGCCGCCTTCAACGACTGCGCGGTGAGCCGCTCCCGCTGGACCACGGGATCCACCAGCTCGGAGTAGCCCGTGGCCAGCTCCGTGCCGAACACGTAGAGGTCCCAGGCCTCGGCGAGCCGCGGGTCGTCGCGGTGCTGGCGGGTGAGCGGCCGCACCTCGACGGGATAGTCCCGGACGAACGTCGGAGCCACCAGAGTGTGCTCGACCAACTCCTCGAACAGTTCGAGGACGATCTCGCCCGCGGTCAGGCCGTCCTTGAGCTCGATGTCGTTCTTGACGGCGATCTCGCGCAGATCGGCAATCGGTGTATCCGGCGTCACATCCGTTCCGATCGTGTCGGACAGGACACCGTGCAATGTCACCGAACGCCACTCCCCGCCGAGATCGTGTACCGATCCGTCGACATGGTGCACGGTGGTGGAACCGAACACCGCGCACGCCGCCGCCTGAATCATCGCGCGGGTGACGTCGGCGATGTCGTCGTAGGTGGCGTAGGTCTGGTAGGCCTCGATCATCGTGAACTCGGGCGAGTGGGTGGAGTCGATGCCCTCGTTCCGGAACACCCGGTTGATCTCGAAGACCCGCTCGACTCCGCCGACCACCGCGCGCTTCAGGTAGAGCTCGAGCGCAATACGCAGGTACAACTCCTGATCCAGCGCATTCGCCCGGGTCACGAACGGGCGGGCGGTGGCCCCGCCGTGCAGCAACTGCAGGATCGGCGTCTCGATCTCGACGTAGTCGCGGCCGTGCAGGACATCACGCAGGGCCCGGAGCACCTGGGCCCGGCGGCGCACCATTTCGCGGGTCTGGGGGCGCACGATGAGGTCGACGTAGCGCTGGCGGACGCGCATCTCCTCGGACAGCTCGGTGTGGGTGTTGGGCAGCGGCCGGACCGCCTTCGACGCCATCTGCCACGCGTCGGCCATCACCGACAGCTCACCGCGGCGCGAGGTGATCACCTCGCCGTGCACGAACACCTGGTCGCCGAGGTCGACGGAGGCCTTCCAGCGGGCGAGCTCGTCCTCACCGACCAGGGCCAGGCTCAGCATCGCCTGCAGCTCGGTGCCGTCGCCCTCGCGCAGGGTGGCGAAGCACAGCTTGCCGGTGTTGCGCAGGAACATCACGCGCCCGGCGACCCCGACCAGCTCACCGGTGGCGACGTCCACGGCGAGGTCGGGATGGGCCTCCCGCACCTCGCGGAGGGTGTGGGTGCGCTCGACCGACACCGGGTAGGGCTCGACGCCCGCGGCGAGCATGTCCGCGCGCTTGGCCAGGCGGACCCGCATCTGCTCGGGAAGCTCGGACTCGGGCGGCTGCGGAGTTTCGGTGCTCACGCACAGAGGTTAGTAATGGCGTCGAAGCCATTCGTCGGCGGCCATAGGGTCGGGGTCGTGCTGATCGCCCGGATGTGCACGCAGTCCTGGGCGCTGGTCGCCGACCCCGCCGACCGCGACGCCGCGATCGGGGCCGTCCGCACCTACCCGGTGACCCGCCCCGAGACGTCGTCGGGCGCGTTCGACCTGCCGCTCCGGATCGAGGTCCTCAGGGCCGTACGGTCGAGCCCGTGATCTGGTCGGCGACCCGGCCGACCGCGACGCCGCACCCGGGCGCGATGCGCGACTACCTGGCCGCCCGGCCCGAGACCTCGGCCGGGGAGTTCGAGCTGCCGCTCGTCACCGACGTGCTGCGCTCGTTGCGCAGGTAGACCAGGCGCAGCCCGAGCAGCGTCAGGTCGGGCACGTACTCGGTGATCGTCTCCGACTCGCCCATCATCAGCGGGGCCAGCCCACCGGTGCCCAGCACCGTGACGGGCCCGGCCTTCGGCCCGAGCTCGCCGCGGATGCGGTTGACCAGGCCGTCCACCTGCCCGGCGAAGCCGTAGAGCACGCCGGCCTGCAGGCACTCGACGGTGTTCTTCCCGATCACCGACCGCGGCCGCACGAGCTCGACGCTGCGCAGCGCGGCCGCCCGGGTGGCCAGCGCGTCCATGGAGATCTCGATGCCGGGCGCGAGCGCCCCGCCGAGGAACTCACCCTTGGCCGAGACCACGTCGATGTTGGTGGAGGTTCCGAAGTCGACGACGATGCAGGCCGTGTCGAACAGCCGGTGCGCGGCGAGCGTGTTGACCACGCGGTCGGCGCCGACCTCACGGGGGTTGTCCACGAGCAGCGGCACACCCGTGCGCACCCCCGGGCCGACGATCACGTTCGGGTCGCCGCGGCGCTCGATGAGCAGCTTCAGCTCGCGCAGCAGGCTCGGCACCGTCGAGAGCGCGGCCACGCCCGTGACCTTGTCGGCGTAACGGCCCAGCAGCCCCCCGAACGCCACCTCCAGCTCGTCGGCGGTGATGCGCCGGTCGGTGCGCATCCGCCAGTCCCGGACCAGCGGCGGGTGGGGGTCGTCGGGCGCGGTCTCCTCGTAGAGGCCCAGCGCGATCTGGGTGTTGCCGACGTCGACGCAGAGCAGCACTAGGCCGCACCGGACAGGAGCCCGGAGCCCTCGGGGGCGTGGGCCGGGTCCGACCCCAGCTCGACCACGCGGTTCCGGTCGTCGACGAACACGACGTGCGGCGCGTAGGAGGCGAGCTCGGCCTCGTCGAGCTGGCCGTAGGCGATGAGGATGACCAGGTCACCGGGGTGCACGAGGTGCGCGGCTGCCCCGTTGATGCCGATGACGCCGCTGCCGCGGGCCCCGGGGATCACGTAGGTCTCCAGGCGGGCGCCGTTGGTGATGTCGACGATGGCCACCTGCTCGCCCTCCAGCAGGTCGGCGGCGTCCATCAGGTCGCGGTCGACGGTGACGGAGCCGACGTAGTTCAGGTCGGCCTGCGTCACGGTCGCGCGGTGGATCTTGGACGTCATCATGGTGCGCAGCATCGTTGCTCCTGTCAGAACCGGACGGCGACGTTGTCGATCAGGCGGGTGGTGCCGAGCCGGGCCGCGACGAGCAGCCGCGCCGGGCCCTCGGCCGGCACCGGCCCCAGGTCGGGATCGCGCAGCTCCAGGTACTCGACGTCGATCGTGGGCTCCTGCGCGAGGACGTCGCGGGCCGCGGCGAGCACCGCCTGCGGCCCGCGCACCGACACCGACGCCCCGGCGGCCAGAGCCCGCTGCAGCGTGGCGGCCCGCACCCGGTCCTCGGGTGAGAGGTAGACGTTGCGCGACGACAGCGCCAGCCCGTCGGCCTCCCGGACGGTGGGCACGCCGACCACGTGCACGGGGAAGTCCAGGTCCCGCGCCATCTTCTTGACGAGGATGAGCTGCTGGTAGTCCTTCTCGCCGAAGAACGCGACGTCGGGCCCGATGATGTGGAACAGCTTCGCCACCACCGTCAGCACACCGGCGAAGTGGCCGGGCCGGACCGTTCCCTCGAGCTGGTCGGCGAGGCGTCCGGGCACGATCGTGGTGCCTGAATCGGCTCCGGCGCCGTCGGGGTACATGTCTTCGACCTGCGGGGTGAACACCAGCTCCACGCCCTCCTCGCGGCAGGCCTCGAGATCGGCCTCCAGCGGGCGGGGATAGCGGGAGAGGTCCTCGCTCGGCCCGAACTGCAGCGGGTTCACGAAGATCGATACCGCGATCACGGTGGAGCCCGGCGTCATCCGGGCGTGCCGGATCAGCTCGCGGTGTCCCTCGTGCAGCGCGCCCATCGTCGGGATGAGCAGCACGCGCCGCCCCGCGGCCCGCAGCGCCCGGGTGACCGGAGCGATGGCGGCGGGCGAGGAATGCACCTTGAGCGCCCCGGTGGCGAATCCCCCGCGGGTCCGGGAGGCGGTCACGAGACACCCCGACGGACGACGTCGGTGGGGATCATATTTCCTCCAGGAGTGCGCGCACATCTTTGTGGCCTTGTTCGGGCAACAGGCCCGCCGCCGCCGCCCGGTCCGCGGTGCGGGCGGCCAGCACGCGGTAGGTGTGCCCCAGGTCGGGGTCGACCGCGTCCAGCTCGCGCAGGTGCGTGCGGACCGTGCCGACGTCACCGCGGGCGACGGGGCCGGTGAGGGCGCGGTCGCCGTGGCGCAGGGCGTTGTCCAGCGCCGCCGACAGCAGGGGCGCGACGAGCTGTTCGGCCGGGCTGATCCCGGCCCGTTCCAGGGTGTCGACGCAGTCGCGCACGAGCGTGACCAGGTGGTTCGCCCCGTGGGCGAGCGCCGCGTGGTAGAGCGGGCGGACCGCCTCGGGCACCCGGACGGGATCGGATCCCATCTCGACGACGAGCGCCTCGCCGACGCTCCAGGCGGCCTCGTCGCCCTCCGCGGCGGTGACGCCGACCGAGGCCCCGGCCAGCCGGGCGACGTCCTCGATCCGCCCGGTGAACGTCATCACCGGGTGCAGGGCCAGGGGCAGCACGCCGAGCCCGGTGGCGGGGGCGAGGACGGCGACGCCGTGGGCGCCGGAGGTGTGCACGACGATCTGGCCCGGGCGGAAGCTGCCGGCGGCGGCGAGTCCGCGTACGAGGCCGGGCAGCACGTCGTCGGGGACGGCGAGCAGGGCGAGGTCCGCGCCGGCCACGACCTCGTCGGGCGGCAGCAGCGGCACGTCCGGGAGGAGGGCGGCGGCGCGCTTGAGGGACTCGCGGGAGACGCCCGATGTGGCGACGACGTGGTGGCCGGCCGCGGCCCACGACGCGCCGACGACGGCCCCGACCCGCCCCGCGGACACCACGCCCACGGCGAGCCGGGCAGGCCTGGCGGCGTTCATGCCGCCTCCGCGGGACCGAACACGTCGGCGGTACTCATGCGATCTCCTCGCTCGTTCCAGTCCTGCCGGGCAGGTACCGGACGATGGCCACCCTCGTCGGTGACCCGCACAGGCTAGGTCCACGCCCGCCGCGACCGCGACCACGCGTGACACGGTTCACCGTGGTGGGGGCCAGCTCTGCGGCGGCTGGTCGCGACCCGGGGCCTGCATCGGGCGCGGCGGCGGCCCGGCCGGCGGCGGCGTCCATCCGCCGGGGGTCGGTCCGTGGTGGCGCAGCGCCACCGTCAGCGCCTCGGGGTGGCCGACGGCCTTGTGGCGGGCGCGGACCAGCTCGTCGAGGGCTTCCTTGCGCCAGATCAGCCCGGTGTCGCCGACGGCGCCGCGCGCCATCCGCGACTGCAGGAACGCCAGCTCCGTGACGGCGGCCTGGTAGTCGGTGACGGCCTTGGCCACCTGCGGGCCCGACCGGCGCCGCACCGCCGTCCGCCAGCCGCGCCGCCCGGCCAGGCTGGAGAGCAGCGTGATCTCGCTCGGGGCGATCCAGCCGGCCTGCGCGAAGCCGGGCAGCTGGTCGGCGATCACCCGCTGCTCGCGTCGGCGCTGGTAGAGCACGAGCGCCACCATGCCGGCGAACACCGGGACCATGACGAACCCGTAGATCCCCTGGAAACCGGTTCCGCCGAACAGCGACGCCGAGGAGTTCCACAGCGCGTGCAGCAGCACGGCCCCGGCGTAGCCGATCAGCACCGCCACCACCCGGACCCCGACGTTGCGGTTGTTGGCCGCGATGCCCGCCCCGATGCCCGTCATGGCCGTGAACAGCGGATGCGCGAACGGCGAGAGCAGCCCGCGCAGCACCAGGACCGCCAGCACACCGCTGCTCGCGCCGTTGCCGGCGTCGTCGACGAAGGCGCTGCCGAAGTAGAGGATGTTCTCGGTGAAGGCGAACCCCGCTGCCACGAGCCCGGCGTAGACGATGCCGTCGATGATGCCGTCGAACTCGCGGCGCCGGAAGATCAGGATGAGCACGAGGAACGCGCCCTTGAGCCCCTCCTCGACGAGCGGCGCGATCACGACCGAACCGACGAGGTCGCCGCTGCCGCGGCCGAGCAGCTGGTCCACCACGAGCGACGCGCTGGAGTTGATCAGCAGCGCCGACAGCGCGGCGAAACCGGCGCCCCAGAGGAACGCTAACAGCAGCAGCCGTGGCGGCTCGGGCTCCCACCGGTCGATCCAGAGGAACGTGGCCACGACGGGCCCGACGGGCAGCAGCGCGCACAGTGCGCCGACCAGCACCCCGCCGAACCCGATGCTGCTGCCCAGCAACCCGATCGCGACCAGCGCGCACATCCCGAGGAGCACGAGCCCGATGACGGGCAGGAGCACCCCGCGGCGCTGCCGCTTCTGCGTCGGCAGGAGCATCATGGTCCTGCTCCCCGGTCCCCACCCACCCGTGAGCTGCGCCATGGGCAGTGAGCCTAAGGGTGGCGGGGATCCCCGTCGTCCGGGGCACGGCAGCAGTGCTCCAGCCACAACGCACCGCCGACCAGCGCGAGCGCGCACACGAGGCCGACCGCACCGGACGCGGTGTCGCTCGCCGCGGCCGAGACGGTGGACGCGCGGGGCAGCACGTAGGCCAGCAGCCCCGCCCACGCGCCCGCGACGACCGCACCGCCGAGCGACGAGGCCTTCGCCAGCACGACGGCCCGGGCGGCCACCAGCGGCTCGACGGGGCGGGTGCCGGGCTTGCGCCGGATGCGTGCCCGCAGCAGGTTGCCACCGACCAGCTCGGCCACCCCGAGCACGCCCAGCGTCACGCCGGCGAGCAGCGGGAACCCGGGCAGCGACTCGTAGGACAGCCGCACCGCCAGGTTGGCCAGCACCGCGACGACCAGAGCGACGACGAGCAGGTCGCGAGGCCTGGTGGCGGTCATGCCGGGTTCTCCTCGACCGGTGCTGCGGCCGGCCCGATCACCACAGCCCCAGGTCGTCGCGGCGCCGCATCCCGTCCTGCGCGTCGGGGCCCAGCGCGGCCAGCAGGGCGGCCACCGGCCCGTGGCCGGGCAGGACCGCGTCGGGGTCGACGTCGAGCCAGGGGCGCAGCACGGTGGCCCGCTCGACGGTGCCGGGATGCGGGAGCAGCAGGTCGGGGTGCTCGCTGCGGACCCCGTCGACACAGACCACGTCGACGTCGAGGGTGCGGGGGCCCCAGCGCACCTCGCGCACCCGGCCCGACGCGTCCTCGAGGGCCTGGCCGCGGTGCAGCCAGCCCCACTCGTCGGTGCCGGGATCCTCCACGATCAGCACGGCGTTGAGGAAGTCGGCCTGCTCGACCCCGCCCCACGGCGCCGTCTCGTAGACCGGCGACGCGGCGACGAGGACGTCGGCGAACCCGGCGACGGCCCCGCGGAGGTGGCCGATCCGGTCGCCGAGGTTGGAGCCGAGCGACAGCACCGCCCGGGTCATGCGACTCGGCCTCCGGAAAGCGCCGACTCGCGCATCCGAAACTGCCGACTCGCGGGGGTGGGGGTCATGCCGGCACGATCCTTCCCCGTTCGTCGGCGCCCTTCCGGGAGCGGCGGGCCACCACGGCGACGTCGCGGAACTCCAGCGGGATCGGAGCGTGGGGCTTGTGCAGAACCACCTCGACGGCCTGGACGCGGGCGTCGGTCATGACGTCCTCGGCCACCAGCGCGGCGACCGTCTCGATGAGGTCGTAGGGCTTCCCTCCGACGATCCCGGCGACGTTCTGCGCCAGCTCGCCGTAGTGCAGGGTGTCGGCCAGGTCGTCCGACGCGGCGGCGGGAGCCAGGTCCATCCAGACCGTCACGTCGACGACGAAGTCCTGGCCGTCGCGGCGCTCGTGCTCGAACACGCCGTGGTGGCCCCGGACCTTGAGGCCGCGGAGCTCGATCCTGTCCGTCATTGCGCCGTCCTCACTGCGGGTCCCCCAGCCACGGCCCGGCCACCCGGGCCTTCGACGCCCCCAGCTGCAGACCCGTGGCCACCGCCACCGCGTCCATGGAGGTCGGCACGTCGTGCACCCGCACCCCCCACGCGCCGGCGTGGGCGACCATCGCGGTGATCGCCGCGGTGGCGATGTCACGGTCGCGGGCGGGGCGGACCGTGCCGTCGGCGTCGGCGAGCAGGGCCCCGAGGAACCGCTTACGCGACGCCCCGACCAGCACCGGGAAGCCCAGCGCGATGAGCACGTCGAGGCGGCGCAGCAGCGCCCAGTTGTGGGAGGCGGTCTTGGCGAACCCGAGCCCGGGGTCCAGCACGAGCAGCGATGGGTCGACCCCGGCCATGACGGCCGCGTCGACCCGGGCCACGAGCTCCGCCCGGACCTCACCGATGACGTCCTCGTAGCCCGCGTTCTCGCTCATGTGCGCGCTCGGGCCGCGCCAGTGCATGAGGATCCAGGGCACCCGCGCCGAGGCCACGACGGCGGCCATCGACGGGTCGGCCAGCCCGCCGGACACGTCGTTGACGACGCACGCCCCGGCCCCGATCGCCGCCTCGGCGACGGCGGCGCGGGTGGTGTCGACGCTGACGCGGACACCGGCCGCCACCAGGTCGTGCACCACCGGCACCACGCGCGCCCGCTCGACGTCGGCGTCCACGCGTTCGGCACCGGGCCGGGTGGACTCGCCGCCGACGTCGACCAGGTCGGCGCCGGCCTCGTGCATGGCCACGCCGTGGGCCACCGCGTCGTCGCGGTCGAGGAAGCGCCCGCCGTCGGAGAACGAGTCGGGCGTGACGTTGAGGATGCCCATGACGGCGCACCGCCCCAGGTGCAGCAGGGGGGACGTGGGACCCACGGTCGTCACGAACCCCGGATCAGCGAGAGCGCCTCGGCCCGCGACGACGGCGAGGACTGGAACAGCCCGCGCACCGCCGAGGTGAACGTGCGCGAGCCCGGCTTCCGGACGCCGCGCATGCCCATGCACAGGTGCTCGGCCTCGATCACCACGATGACGCCGCGCGGTTCGAGCTTGCGCACGATCGCGTCCGCGACCTGCGCGGTGAGCCGCTCCTGCACCTGCGGCCGCCGGGCGTAGAGATCGACCACGCGGGCGATCTTCGACAGCCCCGTGACCCGGCCCGACGTACCCGGGATGTAGCCGACGTGGGCCATCCCGTGGAACGGCACGAGGTGGTGCTCGCACGTGCTGAAGATCGGGATGTCCTTGACGAGTACCAGCTCGTTGTGGTGCTCGTTGAACGTCTTCTCCAGCACCGAGTCGGGCTCGGTGTAGAGCCCGGCGAAGATCTCCTCGTAGGCCCGGGCCACCCGGGCCGGGGTGTCGCGCAGCCCCTCGCGGTCAGGGTCCTCCCCGACCGCGATGAGCAGCTCACGCACCGCCGCCTGTGCCCGCGCGTGGTCGACACCACGGTGGCCGTTGCCGGCCACCGTGGGCACCACCTGATCGCCGGGTGCCGTCGCGCTCAGCGCGGACCGTCCTCGGTCGAGCCGTTGCCGTCCTTGCTGAGGTTGGGCGGAGCTTCCGTGTGCCCGTTGCCGTTCTCGGGCTGCTGCGCGGGAGGCGTCCAGCCCTGCTGCGGCTGCTGCCCCTGCTGGGGCTGGCCCTGCCACTGCCCGGCGGGCGGCCACTGCTGCCCGGACGGGGTGGTGGCCGGGCGCCAGTCCGGCGGGGCGCCGTAGTTGTGCGGCACCGCGTTGGGGTGCTGCCCGGGCTGCGGCACCGGGGTGCCCCAGCTCTGCTGCGGGGGCGTGGCGCCCTGCTGCGGGTAGCCGCCCTGCGGGTAGGGCTGCGGGGTCGGGTAGCCGCCGTTGGACGGGCCCGGCTGGGGCACACCGTTGGCGCCACCCGGGTAGGACCCGACGGGCGTGGGCTCGCGGACCGGCTCGATCTGCGGCGGCCACGGCTCGCCGCGCTCCTGGGCCCGCTCGGCGGGCGTCAGGATCGGCGGCTTGTCGGACGGCGTGCGCCCACCGAAGTCGTTGAACGCCGTGATGCGCGGCCGCTTCTCCACCCGGTCGAAGATGCGCTCGAGGTCCTTGCGGGTGAGCGTCTCCTTCTCGAGCAGCTCGAACACCAGGTCGTCGAGGACGTCACGGTAGGTGTTGAGGATCTCCCACGCCTCGGTGTGCGCGGCCTCGATCAGCGCACGCACCTCCTCGTCGATCTCGTGCGCGACCTCGAGCGAGTAGTCGGCCTTGTTGCCCATCGAGCGACCCAGGAACGGGTCGCCCTGCTCCTGGCCGTAGCGGACGGCACCCAGGCGGGCGCTCATGCCGTACTCGGTGACCATCGCGCGGGCGATCTTGGTGGCCTGGTCGATGTCGGACGACGCGCCGGTGGTGGGCTCGTGGAAGACGAGCTCCTCGGCCGAGCGTCCGCCCATCGCGAACACCAGCCGGCCGATCATCTCCGAACGGGTCATGAGGCCCTTGTCGTCCTCGGGGACGACGAGCGCGTGGCCGCCGGTGCGGCCGCGCGGCAGGATCGTGAGCTTGTAGACCGGCTCCAGGTCGGGCATGGCCCACGCGGCGAGCGCGTGGCCGCCCTCGTGGTAGGCCGTGATCTTCCGCTCGTTCTCCGAGATGATCTTACCCTTGCGCCGCGGCCCGCCGACGACGCGGTCGACGGCCTCCTCGAGCGCGGCGGCGGTGATCAGCGTGCCGTTCTCGCGGGCGGTGAGCAGCGCGCCCTCGTTGATGACGTTGGCGAGGTCGGCGCCGGACATGCCGACGGTGCGCTTGGCCAGGCCCGCGAGGTCGACGTCGGGGCCGAGCGGCTTGCCCTTGGAGTGCACCTCGAGCACCTTGCGACGGCCGGCCATGTCGGGCGCGCCGACGGGGATCTGCCGGTCGAAGCGGCCCGGGCGCAGCAGCGCGGGGTCGAGGATGTCGGGCCGGTTGGTGGCCGCGATGAGGATGATGCCGCCGCGGGCGTCGAAGCCGTCCATCTCGACGAGCAGCTGGTTGAGCGTCTGCTCGCGCTCGTCGTGGCCGCCGCCGAGGCCGGCGCCGCGCTGGCGGCCGACCGCGTCGATCTCGTCGACGAAGATGATGCAGGGGCTGTTCTGCTTGGCCTGCTCGAACAGGTCTCGCACGCGGGACGCGCCGACGCCGACGAACATCTCGACGAAGTCGGAGCCCGAGATCGTGTAGAACGGCACGCCCGCCTCACCCGCGACCGCGCGGGCGAGCAGCGTCTTGCCGGTGCCGGGCGGGCCGTAGAGCAGCACGCCCTTGGGGATCTTCGCGCCCAGGGCCTGGTAGCGGCCCGGGTTCTGCAGGAAGTCCTTGATCTCGTAGAGCTCCTCGACGGCCTCGTCGGCCCCCGCGACGTCGCCGAACGTGGTCTTCGGCATGTCCTTGTTGAGCTGCTTGGCCTTCGACTTGCCGAACGACATCACCCGGTTGCCGCCGCCCTGGGCGTTGTTCATCATCCAGAAGAGGATGAGCAGGACGATGCCGAGCGGCACGATGAAGATCAGCATCTGCGTCAGGAAGGACTCCTGGTGCACCGCAGTGTCGAACGTCGGCTTGTTCGACGCGTTCTCGAGCTTCGTGACGATCGTGTCGCCGCTCTGCGCCGGGTACTGCGTGATGATCTGGGTGCTGCCGTCGACCGGGGTGTTGAGCGTGAGCCGCAGCTGCTGCTCGCGGTCCTCGACCAGCGCGGACTTGACGTTGCCGCTGTCGATCTGGGTGAGCGCGACGGACGTGTCGACCTGCTTGTAGCCGCGGGTGTCGTCGAACAGGACGCTGAAGGTGAAGTAGACCAGGATCGCAGCGAGGATCCAGATCAGCGGGTTTCGGAGCAGGCGCTTGCGGTCCATGCAGCTTCGGCCGGTGCGGCCTTCACCCTCCCAGACGAGTTGCTCGGGCGCGGTGCAGCGCGCTGACCGGCCCCGAGTCCGCCAGGATAGCGGTCCCCTGCGTGGTCTGCGTCGCGGCGCCGACGCGCCCACCCCGATCCCGGGGTGCGTGACGGTTCAACGAGCGGACGGGGACCGGTGTTCCCGCCACTCGAGGCACGCGCCATGATGCGCGCAACTCTTCCGGCGCGGCGTTCGTTGCACGGTTGCGGTGCAGGTTCGGCTCGGGGGAGAGACACAGAATGGTGCTCAGGACGCGCGGCCTCGTCGCAGCGGTGGCGACGGTCACGGCGGTACTCGTGGCGGCGCTGTTCGCCCCGGTCGCCACGGCGTCCACGTCCCTGACGGCGGCCCCGGCCGCGCCTGCGGCCTCCTCGAACGACTGGGCCCCGGCCGCGACGGCCGCCATCCGGCCGGGCGTGCTCACCGAGACCGCGGGCGGCGGGTCCTGCACCGCCAACTTCGTGTTCACCGCGGGCGGCACTGATGGTTCGACCCCGCAGGCGGGTCGGCGCCGCACGTTCATCGGCCAGGCCGCCCACTGCGGCGGCACCGGCGCGGAGACCGAGACCGACGGCTGCAGCTCCGGCACCGTCGGGCTCGGCGTGCCCGTCACCATCCGCGGCGCGGGTGGCCGCGACGTCACCGGCCACGTCGCCTACAGCTCGTGGGTCGCGATGCAGGCGAACGGGGAGTCCGATCCCGACAGCTGCGCCTACAACGACCTCGCGCTCGTCGAGATCGACCCCGCCGACGTGGCCCTCGTCAACCCCAGCGTCCCGTTCTTCGGGGGGCCCACGGGCATCGACACCGACGGTCTCGCCCCGGGCGAGCAGGTCTTCTCCTACGGCAACTCGCCGCTGCGGCTGGGCATCAGCGCGCTGTCCCCCAAGGTCGGCATCAGCGCCGGAGACACCGGCAGGGGCCGCAGCCACGTCGTCTACACGCTGAGCCCGGGCATCCCCGGCGACTCCGGCAGCGCCTACCTCGACGCGCGCGGGGCCGCGGTGGGCCAGCTCTCCACGCTCAACCTGGCCCCGCTGCCGGTCAGCAACGGCGTCGGCGACATCGCGAAGGAGCTCGCCTACGCCAACGCCGACGGCGGCCTGGGCGACATCGAGCTGGCCCTGGGCACGGAGCCGTTCACGCCGACACCGGCGGGCGTCGACCCGACCCAGCTGGCCACCCCGGCCGGGCCCCCGTTGGGTCAGGCGTAGACCTTGGGGTCGAGCGTGCCGATGAACGGCAGGTCGCGGTAGCGCTCGGCGTAGTCGAGGCCGTAGCCCACGACGAACTCGTTGGGGATGTCGAAGCCCACGTACTTCACGGGCACCTCCACCTTCACCGCGTCGGGCTTGCGCAGCAGGGTGCACACCTCGAGCGACGCCGGTGAGCGCGACTCCAGGTTCCGCAGCAGCCACGACAGCGTCAGGCCGGAGTCGATGATGTCCTCGACGATGAGCACGTGGCGGCCGGCGATGTCGCGGTCGAGGTCCTTGAGGATCCGCACCACACCCGACGACGACGTGGACGAGCCGTAGGAGCTCACGGCCATGAACTCCAGCTGCACGGGCACCGGCAGCGCGCGCGCGAGGTCGGTCATGAACATCACCGCGCCCTTCAGGACGCCCACCAGGAGCAGGTCCGAGCCGCCCGCCGGGTAGTCGCGGCCGATCTGCCCGGCCAGCTCGGCCGTCTTGTCGCGGATCGCCTGCTCGGTGACCAGCGTGGATGCGATGTCACCGTCGTACACGGCTGTGTGCCTCCCGGCGTCGGTCAACGGCCCCGCGCCCAGTCGAGCGGGCGCACCGAGAGCCTGCCATGCGCGCGGACCAGCTCCAACCCACCGGGGAGTGCGACTCCACCACGATCGGGGCCGTGAGCTGCGAGGTCGTCGGCGGCGCGGAGGTGGGTGTCGGTGAGTCCCCTCACACCCAGCCAGCTGCGCAGCACCCGGCGGCGCAGGGCGGGCGCCGTGCCGGCCAACCGGTCGACGAGCAGTGCGTCGCCGTCCCGGGCGCCCGCCAGGAGCTCGGCCGCGACGGCGTCGAGGGCCTCGACGTCCTCGCGCAGCTGGGTCGCCGTGCGGGCCAGCGACGCGGCCACCCCGCCGGACAGGACGTCCTCCAGCAGCGGCAGCACCTCGTGGCGCAGCCGGACGCGGGTGAACCGGGGGTCGTCGTTGTGGGGGTCGTCCCAGACCGGCAGGTCCAGCTCGGCGCAGGCGGCCCGCGTCACCGTGCGGCGCACCCCGAGCAGCGGGCGCAGCCATGGCGCGTCCCAGGTGCGCATGCCGGCCAGCGAGCGGGCCCCCGAGCCGCGGCCCAGCCCCAGCAGCACGGTCTCGGCCTGGTCGTCGAGGGTGTGGCCGAGCAGCACCGCCGAGTCCGGGTGCGGGAGCGCGGCGCGCAGGGCGGTGTAGCGGGCGCGGCGGGCGGCGGCCTCGATGCCACCGGGCCCCGTCACGTCGACGGTGTGGACGGCGGCGGGGATCCCCAGGCCGGCCAGCACGTGGACGGTGGCGGCCGCCCGCTGGGCGGACCCGTCCTGCAGCCCGTGGTCGACCACGGCGGCGCTGACGAGGGGAAGCTCCCGGACGGCGGCCGCGGCGAGCGCGAGCGAGTCCGCTCCCCCGGAGCAGGCGACGAGCACGGGCGCGGAGGTCGGCACGGCGGCCCGCACGGCCCGCCGCACCTCGCCGAACGCGCTCACCCCGCGTCCTCGCAGACCGGGCGGCATCCGCGCAGAGGTCGTGGGCCCTGCGAGGAGCGCACGGGGTCTGTGAGGACGGGTGATCGCCGCCGACCGCGCGGCATCGCCCCGGGGAGATCGACGGTGTGCGGCACGCCGCGATCATCCCCGGCCGGAGGCCGCGGGCGCACCCTCCCCGCCCGGCGGGAGTGCCGTTCGGCGGAGCGGGGGCGTCAGGGGTGGATGCGGGCCAGCCAGGCGCCCGGGTTGCCCAGCTCGTCCCTCGTCGGGAGCGTCTCGGGGCTCTCCCAGATCGTGTTGAAGCCGTCCATCCCGGCCGCCAGCACGACGTGGTCGGTGAAGGCCGCGCCCACCGCGTACTGCTTGACCTTGGCCTCCACCCCGAGCAGGGCGCGCAGGACGCGGTCGACGACGCCGCCGCCGCGACGCCGGACGGTGAAGCGGTCGCGGATGGTGGCGACGCTGGGCACGACGTCGGGGCCGACGGCGTCCATGACGTGGTCGGCGTGCCCCTCGAGCAGGGTGGTCATGGCCAGCAGCTTGTCGAGCACCAGGCGCTGCTCGGGGCCCTGCAGCAGCTCCACGACGGCGAGCGAGTCGCCCTTGGACTCCTTGAGCGTGCGCACCAGCTCGGGGAGCTTCTCCAGCGTCAGGGACACCTTGTCGGCGGCGTCGACGGACAGCAGCGCGCCGACCTGCTCGGCGAAGTAGTCCCGCAGCCACGGCACCGCGGTGAACTGGAGCCGGTGGGTGGCCTCGTGCAGACAGACCCACAGCCCGAAGTCCTTCGACGAGACGTCCAGCGCCTGCTGCGCGGCGTGGACGTTCGGGGCCACCAGCAGCAGCCTGCCCTCGCCGTCCGGGCCGCCGAAGGGGTCGTACTGGCCCAGCACGCGCCCGCCGAGGTAGGCCACGACCCCACCGATCTGCACGCCCGCCGTCCGCGACGTGACGGCCCGCGCGGCCCTGCCGATCTCGGGCAGCCGGGCGTCGGCCGTGAGCGCGGCCATGCCGGCCAGCGCGGCGGCGGACCAGGCGGGCCGGTCGACCACGTCGGCGGGCAGCAACGGCAGCCCGTGACCCAGCCCCGTGACCTCGCGGACGTGCCCCTCGGCGACGGCGGCGTCGGAGCGCAGGCGCCCGACCAGCTCCACGGCCTCGCTCCGGCTCACCTCCGGGCCGGAGCCGACCAGACGGGCGGCCGTGCGGCGGGCGAGGTCCCAGTCGACCGGGAGCCCGCTGGAGGTGCTGCTGGCGGAGGCGATGATCGAGGTCGGCACGCGTCCCACGCTACGCGGACCAGGGCCGGTCCGACGGATCTCCAACCGGCTGCGCGCTCGGTACGGACCCGTCAGGCGGGCCCTAGCGACACCCGCAGCCGCTCAGTTTCGCCGCGATGTCGTCCAGCCGCGGGCGGGCCTTCGACGGCAGCACCCCGTTGGACATGAACGCGAACACCAGCAGCCTGCCGTCGGCGTCGGTGACCACGCCGGCGAGGCTGCTGACGTTCGTCAGCGTGCCGGTCTTGGCCCGCACCACCCCGCGGCCGGCGGCCGAGTCGGCGTCGGGGGTGAAGCGGTCGTCGAGGGTGCCGTCGCCCCCGGCCACCGGCAGCCCGGCGATGATCGGGCGCAGGAACTCCGTGTCGTGGGGCCCCTGCGACGGCGCGGCGGCCGCCGCGAGGATCGCGCCGAGCAGCCGGGCCGGCACCCGGTCGTCGGTGGACAGGCCGCTGCCGTCGGACATCACGGCGCCGGTGGGGTCGAGGCCCGCGGCCGAGAGGGCGGCGAGGGTCTCCTTGACGGCGCCGGTGAAGCTCGGGTCGCCGCCGCGGGAGATGGCCGTCTCGCGGGCCAGCACCTCCGCGGAGACGTTGTCGGAGATCTGGATGGTGTTCTCGACGAGGTCGCTGATCGGCGCGGAGGACACGGACGCGATCTGCGTGGCGTCGGGGCTGGTCTTCACCACCTCGACGGTCTTCTGGTCGAGCCCGAGCAGCTTCGCGAACGTCAGCCCCGCGACCTCGGCGGGGTTGTCGACCCGCGCACCGTCCCGCGCGCCCGGGTCCATCCGCCCGCCGTCGAGCATCAGGGGCTCGATGGGGGTGAAGTTGCCGGCCGCGATGTCGGCCTGGTCCCAGCCCGACGCGCTGGTGGGCCCGGTGTAGCGGCTGGTGTCGATCTCCACCTTCGTGATGCCGGGCATCGCCGCCTTGACCCGCGTGGCCAGCGTGGTGAGGCGCGCAGGGTCCGGGTAGACGCCGGTCTTGCCCTGGGGCAGCGCGGTGAGCGTGGGGTCGCCGCCACCGACGAGCACCACCGTGCCCGGCGTGGAGCCCGCGACGACCTTCGTGGTGAGCGTGCCCGTGGGGTCGAGCGTGAGCAGCGCGGCCGCGAGGGTGATCAGCTTGGCGGTGGATCCCGGCGCCAGGGCCGTGGCGGCGTCGCGCTGCCACAGCACCTTCCCCGTGTCGGGGTCGAGCACCGTGCCGGTGAAGTCGCCGGCCATCGCGTCGGCCATCGGGCCGAGCGTCGACGTGAGCCCCGCCGCGGTCGGCGCCGGGGCCGTGGCCGGCAGGGGGCCCAGCATCCGCGCGGGGACCGGGGGCAGCGCCGGCGCCGCGGCCGGGCGCACCTGCGCGAGCAGGACCGGTGCCGTGAGCGCCACGGCCCCTCCGGTGGCCCCCGCCAGCGCCAGAACCACCACGACGACGACCGCGCGTCGCAGTCCGCGACCGGGCACACGCAGCGTGTCACCGATCCGCTGCCCGAACCCCAACGTCATCTCCTCCGGCTCGCCCGGCGCCAACTCCGGTCATGCGGTGTACGAGACTATCGGTCGAGGGGTCGGGGCCGATCGACCGACCGGGCCCCGGGCGACACGCCGACACGACACACCGACCACCAGGAGAGCGCGACAGTGGACTTCGACGTCACCATCGAGATCCCCAAGGGCGGCCGCAACAAGTACGAGGTGGACCACGAGTCCGGCCGTATCCGGCTCGACCGGACGTTGTTCACCGCCACGCAGTACCCGGCCGACTACGGCTTCATCGACGACACGCTGGGCGAGGACGGCGACCCGCTCGACGCGCTCGTCCTCGTGCAGGAGCCCACGTTCCCCGGCTGTCTGATCCGCTCCCGGGCCATCGGGATGTTCCGGATGAAGGACGAGAAGGGCGGCGACGACAAGGTCCTCTGCGTGCCCAGCGACGACCCCCGCCAGGAGCACCTGCGCGACATCCACCACCTGGCCGAGTTCGACCGGGCGGAGATCCAGCACTTCTTCGAGATCTACAAGACCCTCGAGCCCGGCAAGAGCGTCGAGGGCGCCACCTGGGTGGGCCGGGCCGACGCCGAGCGCGAGATCAAGGCGAGCCGCCTGCGCGCGAAGAAGGCCGGGCACTGACCGACTAGGGCGCGCCGTTCGTTCCTGCGACCACGGCCCTGGACGACTCGAAGTCGTCGGTGAAGCGCCCCAGGAGCTCGGTGAGGACAGCGCGGTCCTCCTCGCTCCAGCTCGACAGCATCCGCGCGATCGACTCGTTGCGCAGCCTGCGGTTGTGCTCGAAGATCCGGCGCCCCTCGTCCGTGGCGGCGAGCAGCGTGGCGCGACCGTCCTCCGGGTCGGCGGTGCGCTCGACGTAGCCCAGCTTGACCAGGTGCCCGATCTGACGGCTGATCGTGGACGGGTCGGAGTGCACGGCCTCGGCCAGCGCGCCCGCCCGCCGCGGGCCGTCCTTCACCAGGTGCACCAGCAGGTGGTAGGTGGCGCGTTCGACGGCGTCCGCATGGTCGGCCTGGTACTGGGCCTGGGTCCGCTCGATGAGGCGCATGAGCCGGATGAGCTGGGTGCCCACGGCGTCGGCGACCTCGAGGTCGGGCTCATGCTGGGACGACACTGGATGCTCCTCACGATCCGCCCGCAATACATGCGGCATGCAACAAGTTGCTGCGTGCAAGCATGTCTGGTCCGACGGGCGGAGGCAACTCCCGGAGATGTGATGCTGGCCGTCAGGCGCCGGCGGGATCCAGCGCGGCGCACCCGGCCGCGGTCAGCCGGGCCGGAGTGAGCACGCGCCGCCGGTCCGGGGCCTCCAGGAGCCCCGCGGCGACGAGCCGGGAGCCGGTGGAGAAATCGGCGCACACGAGGCCGTCCACGAGCAGGACGGGCTCGCACCCGGCCCCGAGCTGGCCGCGTCCCGCCGCCACCGCGCGCAGCACGGCCCGATCCCGTCCACTCAGCGTGGACACCCCCACGACTGCCATCCCGACTCCCCTGGTGCGGTTGCTGCGACAACCTTCTCCAGGGGAATCGCGCGGAACCGGCATGGCGTTTCACCCGGTCCGCCGGCCCCGGCCGGGGTCAGACGCGCTCGAAGACCGCCGCCAGGCCCTGGCCTCCACCGATGCACATGGTCTCGAGGCCGTAGCGCGCCTCGCGCCTCGCCATCTCGCGGGTGAGGGTGGCCAGGATCCGGCCGCCGGTGGCGCCGACGGGGTGCCCGAGCGAGATGCCCGACCCGTTGACGTTGACGCGGTCGAAGTCCTCCGGCACGAGCTTCCACTCGCGCGTGACCCCCAGCACCTGGGCCGCGAAGGCCTCGTTCAGCTCGATCAGGTCGATGTCGGCCAGGGTCAGCCCGGCGGCGGCGAGCGCCTGGGCGGTGGCCGGGACCGGCCCGATGCCCATGGTCTTCGGCGGCACCCCGCCCAGGCCCCACGAGACGAGGCGGGCGAGCGGGCGCAGCCCCAGCTCCTCGGCCTTCGCCGGGTGGGTGACCACGCAGATCGACGCGCCGTCGTTCTGGCCGCTGGCGTTGCCGGCGGTGACCGTGGCGTCCGGGTCGTTCTTGCCCAGGATCGGGCGCAGGGTGGCGAGCTTCTCCACCGTGGAGTCGGCGCGGATGTGCTCGTCGGCGTCGACCACCGTGTCGGACTTCCTGCCCTTCACCGTGACGGGCACGATCTCGTCGGCGAACCGGCCGGCGTCGCGCGCGGCGGCCGCGCGCTGGTGGCTGCGCACCGCGTAGGAGTCCTGCTCCTCCCGCGGGATGCCGTAGTCGCGGCGGACGTTCTCGGCGGTCTCGATCATGCCGCCGGGCACCGGGAAGTTGACGCCGCCGGCCGTGACGCGGCCGCGGGCGAGCGAGTCGTTGAGCATGACGCCGGGCCCGGCCTTGGTGCCCCAGCGCATGGCCGTGGAGTAGAACGACGCGTTGCTCATCGACTCGGCGCCGCCGGCCAGCACCACCTCCGACGCGCCCGACTGCACCTGCATCGCCGCGTAGAGGACGGCCTGCAGGCCCGAACCGCAGCGGCGGTCGATCTGCAGCCCGGTGACGGTGATCGGCAGGCCCGCGTCGAGCGCGGCGACCCGGCCGATCGCCGGCGCGTCCATCGACGGGTAGCAGTGCCCGAGGATCACGTCGTTCACGGCGTCGGGGGCGAGGCCGGTGCGCTCCAGGAGCCCGCGGATCACCGTGGCCGCGAGCTCGTGCGCCGGCACGTCCCGCAGGGAGCCGCCGAAGCCGCCCACCGGCGTCCGGAGGGGCTCGCAGATCACGGCGTCACGCATGGGGGATCTCCTTCGATCAGGTCAGACGTACTGGCGCGTCAGCCACTCGGCGACGAGCGCGGGACGCTCGGAGCCCTCGATCTCCACGGTGACCTTGTTGGTGATCTGGACCCCACCGTCCACGTCCGCGACGTCGACGAGCTCGATGCTGCCCCGGACCTTGCTGCCGACGGGCAGGGGGGAGGTGAACCTCACCTTGTTGAGCCCGTAGTTGATGCCCATCTTGACGCCGTCGACCTTGTAGACCTGCGCGATCAGCACCGGCAGCAGCGACAGGGTGAGGAACCCGTGCGCGATGGTGGTCCCGAACGGCCCCGACTTCGCGCGCTCGGCGTCGACGTGGATCCACTGGTGGTCACCCGTGGCGTCGGCGAACGTGTCGATCTGGCTCTGCTCGACGGTGACCCAGTCGCTGGCCCCGATCTCGGTACCGACCGCGCTACGCAGGTCGTCCACTCCGTTGAAGACGCGCATCCTCGCCACTCCCTGATCGTCGCTCATCGCTGCCCGCCCACCCTGCCACACGGCGGCGACGCTCCACGCTGCTCCACACGGACGCTGGCCGTATCGTCCGGTCGGACGCAATCGGGGGACGGTGTTCATGACGACCGCAGTACGGCGAGCGCCGCAGCACGAGGCGGTGCTGCACTCCGGGCCCGCCGAGCTGGCCCGGCTGCTGGCCCCGCGGATCCGCGCGACGGCCGCGGCCCGGCACGTCGTCGTCGCGGTGCTGGACGGGGAGACCGAGGCGGCCGTGCGTGCCGAGCTGGGCACCGTCGCGGACGACGTCGAGTTCCGCGACCCGGCCGAGGTGCACGCCGTGCCCGCGTTCACCGTCGCCGTGCGCTTCGCCCGCACCAGCCGACGGGCCGAGCAGGCCGGCGGGCGGGCGCTGGTGATCGCGCAGCACCTGCCCGACCTGACCGTCGCCGACCCCCGCCACTGGGCCCGTCTCGACATCGCGCTGAACGTCGCGATCGCCGGACTGCCGGTGACCGTGCTGTGCGCCGGCCCCGCGGAGGCCGCCACGGCCCACCCGTCGATCACGACGGCCGCCGGCACGTCGGTGAGCGGGACGTTCCGGCCGCCGGCCGAGGCCGTGATCGACCACCCGCCGCCGCCCCCGCCCGACCTCGGCCCGCCGGCCGCGGAGATGGCGTTCGGCGCGGCCGAGCTGGCCCGGCTGCGCCATCGTGTCTCCGACGTCGCGGGACGGGCCGGGCTGGCGTCCGAGCGCGTCGCGGACCTCGTGCTCGCCGTGAACGAGCTGGCGTCCAACTCCGTCGAGCACGGTCCGGGCACCGGCCGGTTCCGACTGTGGACCGGCGATCACCCGGTGGCCGAGATCAGCGACGGCGGCGGCCCGATGGACGCGCCGTTCCCCGGCCTCACGCTCCCCCCGCCGGAGGGCGTGCGGGGCCGCGGGCTGTGGCTGGCCTCCGAGCTGTGCGATGTGCTCCAGGTGTGGAGCGACACCGACGGCACGGTGGTGCGGGTGACGATCAGCTGAGGGCGAGCACCAGCTTGCCGGTGTTCTCGCCGCGGAAGAGCTTCAGGAGGGTGTCCGGGAAGTCCGCGACGGACCCCTGGACCACGTCCTCCCGGCTGTGCAGCTTCCCCTCGCGGAGCCAACCGGCCATCTCGGCCCCGGCCTCGGCCCAGCGGGACGCGTACGTGGAGACGACGAAGCCCTCCATGCGGGCGCTGTTCACCAGCAGGCTCAGGTAGTTCTTCGGTCCGGGCACGGGCTCGGTGGCGTTGTAGCCGCTGATCGCCCCGCAGATCACGACGCGCGCGCCGTGGCGCAGGCGCGCGAGGGCGGCGTCGAGGATCTCGCCGCCGACGTTGTCGAAGTAGACGTCGATGCCGTCGGGCACGGCCGCGCGCAGGGCCGTGCCCACGTCCTCGGATCGGTAGTCGATCGCGGCGTCGAAACCGAGCTCGTCGACGATCCAGGCGCACTTCTCCGGGCCGCCCGCGATGCCGACCACCCGGCAGCCCTTGATCCTGGCGAGCTGTCCGACGACGCTGCCGACCGCACCGGCCGCGCCCGAGACGACCACGGTCTCGCCGTCGGAGAGCGCGCCGACGTCGAACAGGCCGAAGTAGGCGGTCATGCCGGTCATCCCCAGCAGGGCGAGGTAGGTCTCGATCGGGACGGCGCCCGGGTCGACCTTCTGCACACCCTTCCCGTCCGTCGTCAGGTACTCCTGCACACCGAACACGCCCGTGACGTGGTCGCCCACGGCGAAGCCGGGGTTCGCCGACGCGACGACCTCACCGGCCGCCAGCGCCCGCATGACCGCACCGATCTCCACCGGCGGGATGTAGCTGCGGCCCGCGTTCATCCAGCCGCGCATGGCGGGGTCGAGCGAGAGGTGGGTGACGCAGATGACGATCTGGCCGTCGGCGGGTTCCGCGACGGGCTCGGTGGTGTGCTCCCAGACCTCGGGGGTGGGGAGGCCGGTGGGGCGGGCGGCGAGGCGGACCTGGTGGTTGACGAGATCCGACAGAACGGTGCTCATGCCACATGCCTACCCCTGTGTGGTCTCGACGGGGACGACCGGGTCGCGCACGATGGGGGGATGGATGCCGTTGCACGGTTCACGGAGCTGGTCGGGGCGCCCGACCCGCCGCTGGACCGCGCCGCGCTGGCCCTCGCCGCCGGGGCGGCGCCCCGCGCCGAGCCGGGCCGCGACATCGAGCGCGGCCTCGCCGAGCTCGACCGCCTCGCCGTCGGCGTCACCTCCCTCGACGGTCTCGTGCACCGGCTGTTCGTCCAGGAGGCGTTCGCGGGCAACGGCAAGGACTACTACGACCCGCGCAACTCCCTGCTCCCGCACGTCCTGCGCCGCCGGCTGGGCATCCCGATCACGCTCGCCGTCGTCACGATCGAGGTGGGCAGGCGGGCGGGGATCGCCCTGGAGGGCGTCGGCATGCCCGGGCACTTCCTCGTGCGCGCCGTCGGCACCCACACCCTCCTGGATGTCTTCGCCGGGGGCACGCCGCTCACACCGGCCGAGTGCGAGGCCCGCTTCCGGGCGGCCGCCGGGCCGGAGGCGCCGTTCGGCCCGCACCTGCTCACGGCCACCCCCACCCGCGCGATCCTGGTGCGGATGCTGGAGAACCTCCGCGCCATCTACCGCAGCCGGCGCAGCGCGGCCGACCTGGAGTGGGTGCTGCGGATGCGGCTCGCCCTACCGGGGGCGGGCATGCCCGAGCGGCTGGAGCTGGCCGAGGCCCTCGGCGACCAGGCCCGCTGGGTGGACGGCGCCACGCTGCTGGAGCGCTACGCCGACGGCGCCGGCTCGGCGCAGGCCGAGAAGCTCACGAACGCGGCCAAAGGCCTCCGCGCGCACCTCAACTAGAAGGGGCGCAGGCCCCAGCGGCCCGACCACTCCTCGCCCGGCCCGACGGTGAGCAGGCCGGTGCCGGAGTTGAGGGCGTCGGGCGGGCAGGTCATCGGCTCGACGGCCACCGCGCGGCCGCGGCCGGGGTGGTCGTCGGGGGTGAAGACCTGGACCCAGCCGAACTCGGGTTCGGCCCACAGCTCCACGCCGGCCCCGTCCGCCTCCAGGCGGTGCCGCACGAGGGTGTCGCCGTCGGTGGGGACGGCCCCGCCGAAGGCGTGGTCGAGCTCCATCCCGGCGAGCTCGCGACCGCCGCGCAGGTCCAGCTCCCCGGCCACGGGCACGGCCGGGCCGGTGGGCAGGCCGAGCTCCAGCGGCAGCGACGAGGTGGCGGCCAGGGTCAGCGTGCAGTCGTCGGTGGGGACGTCGCCGACGCGCAGGTAGGGGTGCGCGCCGACGCCGAACGGCACCGCGTGCGTGCCGACGTTGCGCACGGTGTGGGTGACGGTGAGACCGTCCTCGTCGGACACCGCGAACCGGACGCTGGTGTCGAGCGGCACCGGCCAGCCCGGCTGCACCGGCACCACGGCGTGCAGCGTGACGGCGTCGGCGCTGCGCTCCCCGGCGGTGTAGAGGACGTGGCGCAGGAGGCCGTGGATGGCGTTGCCCGCCTCCGCCTCGGTGAGGGGCAGCTGCTGCGGGCCGCCGTTCCACGTCCAGCGGCCGTGGGCGGTGCGGTTGGGCCACGGGACGAGGACGGCGCCCGCCCCGCGCGGGGGCCGGGCGTCCTCGTCGTAGGTCTCGACGTAGTGCCGACCGGCGCGGGTCAGCGACCGCAGTCCGGCCCCCACCTCGGTGACGACGGCCCGGGTGTCCCCGGAGACGATCTCGAACTGCTCGCCCGTCGGGGGCATGGGTACGCGCACGGTGGGTGAGACTACGACGCCCCCGGGGCGGCGGGGGCGAGCAGGCCGGTGCGCGCCGCGATCCACGGCAGGACCCGTCCGAGCTCGTCGGACGCCATGCTCCAGGAGTGCCCGCCGGGCGGCTCGTCGAGCGCGACGGCCATGCCGGCCGCCCGCAGGGCCGTCGTGACCTGCTCGTCCTGCGGGCGGAAATCGGGGTCGTCGCGCCCGACGGCGAGGATCCCGGCACTGCGCGGGAAGCGGGTGTGCCGCAGCTCGTCGAGCGGGTCGACGCGGTCGAACGCGGCCTCGTCGCCCCCGAACGCGTCACCGACCGTCTGTGCGCGGTCCCCCAGCGACGGTTCGGACTGGCCGGAGATGTCGACGAACGTCGGGTAGACGTCGGGCCTGCGCACCGCGAGCTGCAGCGCGCAGGTGCCGCCGAAGGAGAACCCGCCGATGGCGAGCGGGCCCGGGGCCACCTGCAGGTGGGCGGCCACCCATTCGGGCACGTCGTCGGCGAGGTAGGTCTCGGCGGCGCCCAGCCGGGAGTCGACGCACAGCGGGTTGCCGAACGGCGAGCCGGTGGCGTCGGGGATCACGACCACCGGTGCGAGGCCGTCGTGGGCGGCCGCGAACGTGTCGACGACGTCGGCCAGCTTCCCGGCGAGCAGCCAGTCCTCCGGGCCGCCGGGCTGGCCCGGCACCAGCACCAGCACGGGCAGCTGCGCCCGGCGCGTGCCGAGGTAGGCGGGCGGGAGGTAGAGCCACGCGGCGCGCGACGGGAAGTGCGAGCGGCGGCCGGGGATGTCGACGTGGCTGATCCGGCCGGTGTGCGGCATGCCCTGCGGGGAGTGCCAGATCCGCGCCAGCGGCACGCCGGGCGGGGCCACCACCAGCGGCTCGGTCCGGGTGAGCGTCGCGAAGTCGATCTCGTTGTGGGCGGGGATGCCGAGCGCCGTGGCGAGCGTCGGGCGGTAGCCGTAGAACGCGTTGGCCTTGACCGCGCAGGTCGCGATCACCGCGACCAGCGCCACGAGGGCCGCCACCCGCCGCCACCGGACCTCGTCGCGGCGCGCCCACGCCAGCGCCGCACCGGCACCGGCCACCGCGATCCAGGTGAGCATCCGCAGCGGCAGCATGTCCGGGAACGGCCGCACGACCACGACGAACAGCTCGGCCAGCCCGGCGAGCCCCACCCCGACGGCGAGGGCGACCCAGAGCCGCCGCGTCCACCACGCGCGGTCGCGGCGCAGCAGCAGGTAGCCGGCTCCGAACGCGCCGACCACCGAGATCGTCGTCGGCAACGGGCCGGCGATCAGCGGCGCGTCGAGCAGGGGCGAGGCGAACACGGGTCCTCCGGGGAGCGGCGGGCGCACCGGAAGACTAGGACCGGTCGGGCCCCCGTCCGACGGGAGGTGCCCAGCCGGGGCGCGGAACCAGACAGAAGGGATGACCTGCCGGATCGGCGAAGACGTGGTCCCCCGGCAGCGGCCGGGCCCCGAGGGCGAGCACCGCGGACGCGGCGGCGGCCTGGTCGTCGACCATCACGTCGAGGTGCACCTGCTGCGGGCGGGCCGGATCGGGCCAGGCGGGCGGCACGTGGTCGGGGGCGAGCTGGAAGGCCAGGCCGGACGTCGTCGCGTCGCGGGCCACCACCACCCAGCCGGCGCTGCGGAAGGTGACCGGCAGCCCGAGCAACCCCGACCAGAATGCCGCGAGCCCCGCCGGGTCCGCGCAGTCGATCACCGTGTGGTGGAGTCGCCCGATCGCCATACGTGACGGTCGCCCCACCGACGGGCGCCGCGCAAGACCTACGGTGGAGGCGTGTCCTCCTCCCGTCAGCTGCGTGCCCTGATCACCAACGACGACGGCATCGACTCCCCCGGGCTGTGGGCCCTGGCCGAGGGCGCGCGGGACGCCGGGTTCGACGTCGTCGTGGCCGCACCGCACGTCGACGCGAGCGGGGTGGGCGCCTCCGTCGTCTCCGTGCGCGAGGGCGGCCGCACCCGTGTGCACCCCCGCGTGCTCCCCGGCCTGCCGGGCGTCCCGGCGTACGGCGTCGAGGGCCACCCGGCCTGGATCGTGCACGCGGCGGCCCGCGGCTGGCTCGACCCGCAGCCCGACGTGGTGCTCTCGGGCGCCAACCTCGGTTCCAACGTCGGACGGATGGTGCTGCACTCCGGCACGGTCGGCGCCGCGCTCACCGCGTCGCTCTACGGATTCCGCGCCCTCGCGGTGTCCCTCGACACGGGTTGGGAGCCGCCCGAGACGCCGCACTGGGAGGCCGTGCGGCACGTGCTGCCCGCGGTGCTGGACCTGCTGCTGGCCGGCCCGGACGGCACCGTCCTGTCGCTGAACGTGCCGGACCTCCCCGTCGCCGAGCTCGGTGCGCTGCGCGAGGCGGAGCTGGCGCCGTTCGGAGCGGTGCAGATCCGCATGGAGCACCGCACCGGTGAGGACGGCGAGGCGCTGCACGCGACGCTGGCCGAGCGGGAGGACGGGCCGGCGCCGGGCACCGACATCGCCCTGCTCGCGGGCGGTCACCCGACACTCACGGCCCTGCAGTCGGTGGCGGCACGACCCGGCGTCCTCGATGACCTGCGCATGTCACCTGTGTGACAGATGGTGTTCATGAGACCCCAGATGTGACGTGATCCGTGTCACAGGGCAGGATCTCACAATGCGTGATGGAGATACCCGGGCCGACTGGTCCACCCAGTTCGCCCGCACGGTGGCGGAAGAGATCAGGTCCGGAGTCCGGTCGGGCGCCCTGACCTGGGGCGAGGCCGACCAGCTCCTGGCCAGGCTGCGCGTGCTGGTGGACCAGGCGCTGGATCTCACACCGCAGTTCGGCTGACGACGGTCAGTGCTCGTCCGCGCCCGTCAGTTCGAGCTCGAGCCGGTCGGCCACGCCGACCACGAGCTGGAACGAGCGGTCGAAGCCGTCCAGCTCGGTGTCACCCAACGGGATCGAGTGGCGGAACAGCACAAGACCGTTCTCGGAGACGACGCCGCCCGTGACCGGCTCGGCGGCCATCTCGAGCACCTTCACCAGGTCGATCTGGCCGACGCGGCCCACCGGTGAGGTGATCTGCGCCCACGGGTGCCCGTCCTCACCGGTGACGAGGCGGACCACGACCACCTGGGTGCGCTCACCGGTGGTGGGCAGGTTGAACCAGAGCTCGTTCTCGCGCTGGCGCATGATCTCGTAGCGCACACGCACGAAGGACATCAGGTCGTCCCAGCCGGCCACGGCCACCTCCCGGTTCGGTCCCGGGACCGTACCGTGATGGGCGGTCACGACAGCAACTGGTCGACGGGGGCCCGGTCGTCGGTGAGCACCGCCGGTTCGCGTCGTGGTCGATCACGTTGGGCACGTAGACGCCCGGGCGCAGCACGGGGTGCACGTCGTCCGCGAACTCCGCAGTGGCCAGGTGCCACGGCACGGACCGCGACCCGAACGCGTCGCCCACCACCACGTCGGCCGACGCCGACGGCAGGCGGTCCAGGCTCGTGCGGGCGTCACCGATCCGGACGTCCAGGCCGGGGATGGTGTCGACGCCCAGCTCCCGGCGGCCCAGCTCCACCACGCCGGAGTCGACCTCCAGCACCGTCGCCGTGCTGCCCGGACGGGTCGCGGCCAGGTGGCGCGGCATGGTGAAGCCCACCGCCCACCGAGCGTCGCGCCCGCGGCGATGCCCGCGAGCGCGACGCCGATGACGGCGGTGGTGGACCGCAGCGTGAGCCCCACGTACGGCGCCACGAGCCGGGTCGCGGGGTCTCGACGACGAGGATCGCGGCGCCGCTGACGAGCACCCGATCCGGACGAACAGGGCATTCGCCCCGTTATCCTCCCGCGCCCGGCCCGAGGCCGCGCGATGCGGGCTCCGTCAGCCGCGGGCCTTCACCGTCGCGGTGCCGATCGGAATGCCCGCCTTGAACAGCGTCACGCCGAACGTCGAGTTCAGGGCCGCAGCCGCCTCCTTCGTGAGGGTGCCGTGCACGCCGCTGACCGTCAGCGACTTCCAGCCGCCCCTGATCGACACGCCGGAGGCGTCCAGGTTCAGCAGCGGCACGCGGGTCGTCGTCCCGCTCACGCGGGCGGTGAGCACGCCCTTGGTGGTGTCGATCGTGAAGTCCTGCACGCTCAGGGACTTCGTGCCGGCGCTGAACTTCAGGCCGCCGCGGTGGTAGATCACCCCGGCCGCGGTCTTGCGGTCCAGCGAGCCCCCGACGATCGGGAACGCGATGCCCTTGCCGGAGGCGTAGGCACCGGCGATCGGGGCGACCTCGACCCCGTTGGCCGTCAGGACACCCGCGGTACCGGCGTCCAGAACCAGGACGGTCCTACCGGACCTGACCTCCAGGACCCTCGAGTGCGGATGGTGGTGGGTGTGCTGGGCCGGCGTGGCGGCAGCGGGCGACGCCTGGGCGGGCGCGGTGAACGCGACACCGGCCGCGCCGACGGCGACCACCACGAGAGTGGCACGGAGAGCTCGACGGATCCACATGGTGACATCCCCTTCGATGGCGGCCACCCGAACGGGTGGCCTACCCGCTCTACCGGGGTAGTGGGCTCCGTGGATGCAGTTACCGCAGACCGAGTTGGCGGGCGATGAGCATCTTCTGCACCTCGCTCGTGCCCTCACCGATCTCGAGGATCTTCGCGTCGCGGTAGAAGCGGCCCACCGGGTACTCGTTCATGAAGCCGTAGCCGCCGAAGATCTGCGTGGCGTCGCGGGCGTTGTCCATCGCCGCATTCGACGACACGAGCTTCGCGATGGCCGCCTCCTTCTTGAACGGGGCACCCTTGAGCATCTTCGAGGCGGCCGCGTAGTAGGCCAGCCGCGCGGTGTGGGCGCGCGCCTCCATGTCGGCGATCTTGAACTGGATCGCCTGGTAGGAGCCGATGTGGTGGCCGAACGCCTCGCGCTCGTGGGCGTAGCGGACCGACTCGTCCACGCAGCCCTGCGCCAGGCCGACGCTCAGGGCGGCGATCGCGACGCGCCCCTCGTCGAGGATGGAGAGGAACTGCGCGTAGCCGCGGCCGCGCTCGCCGACGAGGTTGGCGGCGGGCACCCGCACGTCGTCGAAGAACAGCTCGTGGGTGTCGCTCGCGCACCAGCCGACCTTCGAGTACGGCTTCGCGACCCGGAACCCCGGCGTGCCGGACGGCACCATGATCGCCGAGATCTCACGGTCACCGGTCAGCGCGGTGACGGTGACGACGCTGGTGATGTCGGTGCCCGAGTTCGTGATGAACGCCTTGGAACCGTTGATCACCCACTCGTCGCCGTCGAGGCGGGCGGTGGTGCGGGTGGCGCCGGCGTCGGAGCCGCCCCCGGCCTCGGTGAGGCCGAACGCGCCGAGCTTCTCGCCCGCCGTGAGGGCGGGCAGCCACTCGGCCTTCTGCGCGTCGGTGCCGAAGCGGTAGATCGGCATCGCGCCGAGCGAGACGCCGGCCTCGAGGGTGATCGCGACCGACGAGTCGACGCGGGCGAGCTCCTCCAGCGCGAGGCACAGGGCGAAGTAGTCGCCGCCCATGCCGCCGTACTCCTCCGAGACGGGCAGGCCGAACAGCCCCATCGCACCCATCTTGGCGACGATCTCGTAGGGGAACTCCTCGCGCTCGTACAGATCGCCGATGACGGGGGCGACCTCCTTGCGCGCGAAGTCCTCGACGGTGGCCCGCAGGGCCTCGTGCTCCTCGGTCAGATCAAGATCCATTGCCGTCTCCCTCGACGATCAGCAGCACGGCGTCCCGGGCGACGGTGGAGCCCGCCCGGGCGCGGAGTTGGCGCACCACCCCGTCGACGGGCGCGGTGAGCACGTGTTCCATCTTCATGGCCTCGACCACGACCAGCCGGTCCCCGGCGGAGACCCGCTGTCCTTCGGTGACCTCGACGACCGTGACGGTGCCGGGCATCGGCGAGACCACGGGACCGCCGGCCCCGGCCTCGACCGCGGCCTCCTCCGGCCCCTGCTCGCGCACGGCCCACGCGTGCCCGTCGCGCCCGATCCAGAGCGTGGCCCCGTCCCGGACGACGACGTAGGAGCGGGCCACCCCATCCACCTGTGCGCGGAAATCGGTGCCCTGGCCCGGATATCCGCGCACGAGCACCGGAGGCCCGCCGGGGCCGACGGTGCACTCCGCCGCCGAGGCACGCCCCCGGACCGACACGTCGACGGCGTCGCCCCCGGCGACGACGAGCGTCCAGGTGGTCCAGGACGGTTCCCCGACCCGCCAGCCCCCGGGGATGTCGAACGGGTCGACGACGGCGCCGGCGGGCTCCAGCGCGGCCAGCGCGTGCACGGCGGCGACGGGGAGGACATCGTCGGGGAGCTCCGCGGACGTCCAGTCGTCGACGCGACGGCCGACGAGTCCGGTGTCCAGGCGCCCGGCCCGGACGTCGGTGTCGGCGAGCAGGGCGCGCAGGAAGCCGATGTTGGTGCCCAGCCCCAGCAGCACGGTGTCGCCCAGCGCGGCGTCGAGGCGCCGGATGGCCTCGGCCCGGTCGGCCCCGTGGGCGATGATCTTGGCGAGCATCGGGTCGTAGTCCGAGCCCACCGTGCCGCCCGCGACCACCCCGGAGTCGACGCGGACGCCATTCGGGAGCTCCAGCGCGAGGATCCGCCCGCCCGTGGGCAGGAAGCCGGCCGCGGGATCCTCGGCGTAGACGCGCACCTCGACGGCGTGCCCGGTGAGCGTGACGTCGTCCTGGGTGATCGGCAGCGGCTCCCCCGCGGCCACCCGCAGCTGCATCTCGACCAGGTCGAGTCCGGTGACCATCTCCGTGACGGGGTGCTCCACCTGCAGGCGGGTGTTCATCTCCATGAAGAAGAACTGGTCAGGATCGTCGGCGCCGACGATGAACTCGACCGTGCCCGCACCGGTGTAGCCGCAGGCCCGCGCCGCCTCGCACGCGGCCGCGCCCATCGTCGCGCGCTGGGCGTCGGTGAGCAGGGGCGACGGCGCCTCCTCGACGATCTTCTGGTGCCGTCGCTGCAGGGAGCACTCGCGTTCACCGAGGTGGATGACGGTGCCGTGCTGGTCGGCCATGACCTGGATCTCGATGTGCCGTGGGGTGGTGACGAGCCGCTCGACGAGCAGCGTGTCGTCGCCGAAGGAGCTGCGGGCCTCGCGGCGGGCCGTCGCGATCGACGCCGAGAGGTCCTCGGGGCGATGCACCTCGTGCATCCCCTTGCCGCCGCCACCCGCCGACGGCTTGAGCAGCACCGGGTAGCCCACCTGCTCCACGGCCAGGGCGAGCGCGGCGTCGTCGAGACCGGAGCCGTCGGAGCCGGGGACGACGGGTACCCCGGCCTTGGCGACGGTCTGCTTGGCGCGGATCTTGTCGCCCATCGCCTCGATCGCCGACGCGGGCGGCCCCACGAACGCGATGCCCGCCTCCTCGCAGGCGGCGGCGAAGGCGGTGTTCTCGCTCAGGAACCCGTAGCCCGGGTGGATCGCCTGCGCCCCGGTGGCCCGGGCGGCCGCGATGACGGCCGGGATCGAGAGGTAGCTCTCGGCGGCGGCCGCGGGCCCGATCCGGACGGCGACGTCGGCCAGCGCGACGTGCGGCGCGGACGCGTCGGCGTCGGAGAAGACGGCGACGGACCGGATCCCGAGCAGCCGGAGGGTGCGGATCACCCGCACGGCGATCTCGCCCCGGTTGGCGACGAGCACGGTGTCAAACACGCGGGAACTCCCTCGAAACGACCGACGAGCGGCACTGTCGTCGCACAGGTTCCGACGATCGTGCCGTTCGTCGGGATTCGGGCAAGCGCATCGGGGTCACATCCGGAAGACGCCGAAGGCGGGATCCGCCAGGGGCGCGTTCGCGGCTGCGCTCAGCGCCAGGCCCAGGACCGTTCTCGTGTCCTTCGGGTCGATCACGCCGTCGTCCCAGATCCGGGCGGTCGAGTAGTACGGATGGCCCTGGCGTTCGTACTGGGCCCGGATCTCTGCGCCGTTGTCCCCACCCGCCCCGGAACCCGAGCCGACCGTGCCCAGCACCATCGCCGCCTGCTCCCCGCCCATCACCGAGATCCGGGCGTTGGGCCACATGAACAGGAAACGGGGCGAGTAGGCGCGGCCGCACATCGAGTAGTTGCCGGCGCCGAACGAGCCACCGATGATCACCGTGAGCTTCGGGACCCGCGTGGACGCCACGGCCGTGACCATCTTGGCGCCGTTCTTCGCGATGCCGCCGGCCTCGTACTCGCGGCCGACCATGAACCCGGAGATGTTCTGCAGGAACACCAGCGGGATGCCGCGCTGGTCGCACAGCTCGATGAAGTGCGCACCCTTGAGCGCCGACTCGGAGAACAGGATCCCGTTGTTCGCGACGATCCCCACCGGGTGCCCGTGGATGTGTGCGAAGCCGGTGACCAGCGTGGTGCCGTACTCGGACTTGAACTCATGGAAGCGCGAGCCGTCGACGACACGGGTGATCACCTCGCGCACGTCGTAGGGCGTCCGGGAGTCGGTCGGCACGACCTCGTACAGCGACTCCGGGTCGACGGCCGGTTCCTCGGTGGGGAGCACGTCCCACGGCCGCGGAGCGCGCGGGCCCAACGTGCCGACGATCGAGCGGACGATCGAGAGCGCGTGCGCGTCGTCGTTCGCGAGGTGGTCGGTGACCCCGGAGACCTTCGAGTGCAGGTCGCCGCCACCCAGCTCCTCCGCCGTGACGACCTCGCCGGTGGCCGCCTTCACCAGCGGCGGACCGCCCAGGAAGATCGTGCCCTGGTTGCGCACGATCACGGCCTCGTCGCTCATCGCCGGCACGTACGCGCCGCCCGCGGTGCACGAGCCCAGCACGGCGGCGATCTGCGGGATCCCCCTGCCCGACATCTGGGCCTGGTTGTAGAAGATCCGGCCGAAGTGCTCGCGGTCGGGGAAGACGTCGTCCTGCTCGGGGAGGTACGCGCCCCCGGAGTCGACGAGGTAGATGCACGGCAGCCGGTTGTGCAGCGCCACCTCCTGCGCGCGCAGGTGCTTCTTGACCGTCATCGGGTAGTAGGTGCCGCCCTTGACCGTGGCGTCGTTGGCCACGATCACGCACTCGCGCCCGGCCACGCGCCCGACGCCGGTGATGACACCGGCACCCGGCGCGTCACCGCCGTAGAGGCCGTGCGCGGCCAGCGGGGAGAGCTCCAGGAACGGCGACGACGGGTCGACGAGCCGGTCGACGCGGTCGCGGGGCAGCAGCTTCCCGCGCTCGACGTGCCGCGCCCGGGAGCGTTCGGGGCCGCCGAGCCGGGCCTCGGCCAGCTTCTCGCGCAGATCGGCCACCAGCACCTCGTGGGTGGCCGAGCCCAGTGTTGCCGTCATGCCGCCGAGGTTAACGTTCATTCACTGGAGTGTGAAGCGGACCGGGTAACCGGATCGCCCCTGCTCACGCTCGTACCCGACCTCGACACCCGCTGTCCAGTTGTGCCCAACACGGCATCCGATCAAGACGCCGCAGAGGTCCCCCACCGGGCGAACCCTGATCGGACCAGCCACCTTGCACCGGTCGCCTAAAATGCGCAATGCAGACGGATGCGCCACACGGAATATTCAGCCCGTGACCACCAAAACACTCTCCGACAATGACAAGCGTGTAATTCGCATCCACGCTGACTGGGCCCGACGAACCGGCGTCACCACCGCCACACTCCACCACCGACGCGAGAACCTCCGGCGCCTCGCCGAACAACTCCCCGTCGAACTCCTCGACGCCACCGCGCAACACCTCGACACCTGGCAGGCATCCCTCACCGTCAGCCTGTCCTCCGTGCGCACCTACACCGCGCACGTCAAGAGCTTCTACCGCTGGGCCGTCGAAGCCGGACACCTCGACGGCGACCCCTCAGCACGCCTGCCCTCCCCGAAGATCCCGCCCCGCACCGCCCGACCCATCAGCGAGTCCGACCTCGCCCTGCTCCTCGAGGTCGCCCAGGAGCCGCTGCGCACATGGCTGCTGCTCGCCGGCTACATGGGCCTGCGCTCAGCGGAGATCGCGCAGATCCGTCGCGAGGACATCACCGAGCACGACGGCCGCATGTACCTCGCCGGGATCGGGAAGGGCCAGAAGCCCTACACGATGGCCGTGCCCGCGCAGGTCGTGCCATACCTCGCCGCCCACCTCGGGACCGCGCGCGGCCAGCTGTGGCGCGCACCCCAGGGCGGGCCGCTGCGAGCCACGCACTGCACCGGCGAGGCGGGGAAGCTGATGCGCTCGCTCGGGATGAGCTACACCCTGCACTGCCTGCGGCACCGCTTCGGCACCGCGATGTACGCGCAGACCCGGGACCTGCTGGTCACGCAGGAGGCGATGCGGCATGCGTCGCCGCAGAACACGCGGCTGTACGTGCTGACGAGCCGACCGGAGACAACGGCCGCGATTGACCGGCTGGCGAGTGCGTCGCTGCGCGGCCGGAAGGGGGCGGCGTGATGTCACCGGCCGCGGCGTCGCTTCGCCACCTCGATCAGCTCCAGGCGCAGACGCTCCACATCCCAGCGGGCGTGGCCACCGGCGGTCATGGCGTGGGGCTCGATGTCGTTGGCGCGGACCCAGCGCTGCAGCGAGCGGATGTGCATGCCGAGCGCGCGGGCAGCTTCGCCCGTGGGCACGTAGTCCGGCACGGGCGCGGACGATCCGGTCCGGTGTCGCGGTTGCTGCCTTCTTCGTGTCGTGGTTGGTGCCGTCTGCTGCTGCTCGCTACCCGATCGGACCATGCACTGAACACGAGCGAGAGGACGTTCCGATGACCGTCACCGACACCATCGACGCGGTGACCCTGCCGTCCGAGGCCGTCGTCGAGCTGCGCCAGCGCCTCGCCGACGAGATCGAGCTGACCGCCCGGATCACCGCCGGGGTGCGCGAGGGCCTGGCCGTGGACGAGCTACGCGAGGACCGGGAGATGGTGCGCTACCGCATCGTCGGCCTGGTCGAGCAACACGTCGGCCGACCGGCCTGACGTGAGACGGCCCGGGCAGGTGCTGCGAACACCTCGCCCGGGCCTCGACGCCCCGGAGGCGCCGTATGTCCGAACCTACCCAGCCCATCGAGTGGCGCGACCTCGCCACCGTCGTCGCCGCCATGGACGGCGTCGCCGACCGGCTCCTCACCGCCCACATTCCCAACGACGCCGGCCACTGCCGCGCCTGCACCACCGGCGGCACCGGCACCTGCGCCAAGCCGTGGCCGTGCGCCATCCACCGGCTCGCCTCCATGGCCGCCCAGACCCGCGGACGGCCCGGATGAGGTGCGCGCGGGGGGACTGCGGCCGGCTCGCCGAGGTGGCCGTCGACGGCGGCACGCTGGTGCTGCTGCTGTGCGTCGCCGACGGGCTCGTCGCGGTGTCGCGGCAGCCGGGCGCGCGGGTGGTGTCGCTGCACCGGGTCTCAGCAGAAGTGATGAACCGGCCACGGCGGGCGTAACGGGACGGGCGCGGTGCGCGACGATCGAGGAGATCGCCGCCCGCCATCACTGGAGTCGTCATGCGCGCCGTCGCGTCCGTCCTCGTCATCGCCGCTGCGCTCGCGCTTGCCGGATGCTCAGCGGCTACGCCCGCAGCTGCTCCGGCGCCTGCCGTGACAACGACCACTCCACCAGCGGTGACTACAACCGCTCCACCGCGGGCCGTGCTCGCCTCCCTGCCGCCAGCTCCGCCGGTCGACACCTGGGTCGTCAAGGGCAGCGACTTCCAGCAGACGCTCGACCTGCGGATGCAGACCGAGCTGATCGAGCTGGGCATCGCGCCCGCTCTCGGCAACGAGTCGGCGGCACGCGACCTGGCCTACATGATCTGCACCGCGAAGCGCACGGGGGCCACCGCCGACGCCGTGCAGGAAGCCGTGCAGGCGGCCTACCCGACCACCGACCAGTACAGCCGCCTCAGCATCATCTTGACGGCCAGCTCGTACTGCGTCGACACGGTCTGACACCTCTACTGGAGGTGCTGCTCCATCAAGAAGTCACCGAGGTCGAGAGCCACGGCACGCGCTCGACGGCGCGCCATCTGCGGCATGCGCCGACGCCACGTGGGCCCCGGTACGACAACAGGCCCGGACGCCAGGTAGGCAGCCTCCCGCTCCGGCTGGTCCGTGCCGTTCTGCACTGTGCGGTTGAAGACCGGGTGCTCGGACCGGATCGCGACTGGCTCAGCCCGGGAGGCGTCCCGACGAGTGGGCATCTCCTCGTAGTCGATGCGGTCCACGTAGGGCCACCAGCGCGCGGTGCGCGCGTGCGACTTCTGGCGCTCCCGGTTCTTGTAGACGTCGCTGATGCCGATGTAGAGCAGCACGCCATCGCGGTCACGGTGGCGGTAGAGCAGGCCCGCAGCGGGCGGTTCGTCCCCGTACGCGGCGAGCATGGCCGAGGCGAACTTCAGCGCCTGCATCTCCTCGGCGCTGATCGTGTAGCTGCTCACGACTCGGCCTGGTCGTCGTCCTCGCCGGCGCGCAGGTAGGGCTTCGCCCAGCGGTGCACGCTTGACTGGTTGATCGGCGGGAACTCGGCCGCGATCTGCGGCCAGGTCCAACCGCGGCGGTGCAGCTCGGCCGCGCCTTCGCCGACGAGCTTCTGCGCGGCCTTGAGGATTTCGGGGCCTGACCGGCCGAACCGCATCTGGTCGAGGATGTCCTGCTCGGACAGATCGGTCATCACGACTTCGTCCTTCATGAGACGGACCAGCGCATTCATCACCTCGGGGGTCAGCTCCGCCACGGCGGGCAGCCTAGGGCACCTGGCGCCTTGCGTGGGTCGCAAGACTGTGGGCAGACTATGCCTTGCGCACCGCGCAAGACAACGGCCCACACGAGGAGTCGACCATGCCGAAGCCGGACGTCCCCCGCACCCGCCCTGCCCCGTGGCTGTTCGAGCGCGTCCAGATCGCGCTCATGGTCGGCGGGTTCGTGCTCCTGCCCATCGCCATCTGGTGGCCGCTGTGAGCTGGGGATTCCGCGCACGCAAGACCGTCCGCCTCGGCCCCCTGTTCTGGACCTTCAGTCAGAACGGGTTCACCTCGTGGGGCATCCGGGTCGGACCGATCACCCGCAACTTCACCCGCGGCTCGACGACCATCGACACGCCCGGGCCGGGGAGCCTGCACCGGCCGGGACGTCGGCGAGGTGGTCGGTGATGGGCTGGTTCTCGAAGTCCCACGACGGCATGCCCGACGTCGGCCAGGGCGGCGGCTGGACGAAGGCCGAGTGGCGGCGCGCCCCGAAGAAGCGGGTCCGCGTCGACAAGCTGGAGTCGACCAACAAGGGCGGTTACCTCGACGAGAAGCGGGCTGCTCGGTACGCGAAGGGCGGGAAGCGCGGTACCCCGTACGTCGTCGAGTCCGGCGGGAAGCTCTACGTCGCCGACGGGCACCACCGCGCGGCCGCAGCGAAAGCGCGCGGCGAGAAGACCATCGTCGTGCGGGTCAAGCGGGGCGGCCGGTGAGCGGACCAGCGATCGCGAGGTGGGTCCGCTTCCTCGGTCTCGCCGTGGTGCTCGCCGCGGCCGCGGTGCTGTCCTTCCACGGGCTGCGCGACCTCGCGCTCGCCGTGTCCATCCCCGTCGAGCTGGCCTGGCTGCTCCCGGTCGCGGTCGACGCCGGCGCTGGCGTGTCGTGCGCGTGCTGGCTGTCGCGCGGCATCCCTACCGACGCCGCCCGGTTCGCCCGCACCCAGACGTGGCTCCTGCTCGGCGGCACGGTCATCGGGAACGCCGCCCAGCTCGGGATGCACGCGGCCGGGATCGTGCCGCCGTGGTGGGTGGCGGTGCTCGTCGGTGCGATCCCGCCGGCGGTGGTGGGCGGCACGATCCACCTCGCTGTGCTCGTCGGGCGCCCGGGCGCGACCGCTACTCAAGTAGCGGTCGAGGGACTTGCGAGTGAGCTGCAAGTAGCCCCCGATTCTGCAGGTGACGCGGGCGACGACGACCTTTCGAGCGGCTTGGGAGCCGCCTCGTCCGCCGATCACCACCTGGGCGAGGACCGGGCGCCCGCCGTGGGCGATTCGCCCGGGCCGGAACACCAACCGGGCGAAGAGCCGCCCGCCCACGTCGCCCTGCACCTGGCGCCCACACCCGCCGTGGCGCCCGGGCCGGGTGACGCCCGCCCGGAGGTGGGTGAGCTGCTCGCCCAGGGCGCCGGGCGCCGCACCGTCGCCCGCGAGCTGGGCGTCACCGAGTACGCCGCCCGCCAGCTCATCGACGCCCGCCGCGGGGTGAGCGGGTGACCGTCGACCTCGCCAAGCACAACCCCGACGACGCCTCGGACGACGAGACCGGCGCCGAGCTGGAGCTGCGCCCGCTCGGCGAGGTCGAGCAGTGGACGCCCACCGTGCAGACCCTCGTCGTGCGCGCCCGCCAGGCCGCCGCCCGCAGCATGGTCACCGTCGTCGACACACCCGCCGTCGCCCGGTCGCTCGCCGTCACCCGGCAGGCACCCAAGGCGGGCGCCCGGCTCGTCGTGTGGAGCCCCCGCGGCGCCCGGAGAGCGGTCGGGCTCGCCCGGGACTGGCTGTTCGCCACCCACGCCGCCGCCCACGTCGCCCGCCTCGCCGACGCCGACCACCCGGAGTGGGCGAAGGCGTCGGGTCAGCTCGACAACACCGTCGCCCGGCTCGCCACCCGCCGCTGGGTGGTCGGTGTCGCCGTCGCCCTGGCCGTGCTCGCCGCGCTCGCGTGGTGGGCGCCGGGCGCGTTCGCCGGGCTGCTCGGGATCGCCGCGCTCGCAGGCGTGGGCGCGCTCGCCTACCCGGTGTGCCGGACACCCGGCCAGGTGGCGGCGTGCGCTGCCGTCGCGCTCGGGCTGGGGTGGGTGGCGTGGCACTTCGGGCCTGACCTGGCGGGGCTCGTCCCGCGGCCGCCCGGGTGGGTGTGGATCGTCGCCGGCGGGCTCGCGGTCGTCGGCCTGGGGTGGCTCGGACGCAAGGAGGACCAGCACCTCGTCGAGCTCCCACAGCTCGCCGTCGACGTCAACGAGGCCAAGCGCCCCACCGCCGACATGGTCATCGACGCGCTCTGCAGACTCGGCATCAAGGACCTCACCCCCGCCAACCTCGACAAGGTCCGCGAGGAGACACGGGTCATCGCGCCCGGGGTTGGGCGCTCCCGCCGCGGCTACCACCTCCAGCTCGAGCTGCCGTGGGCTGTCACCGCAGGGTCGGTGATGGAGAAGCGGGAAGGGCTCGCCGGCGCGCTGAAGCGCGAGCTCGGCACCGTGTGGCCGTCGCAGGGCCCCCGCCACCCCGGACACTTGGTCCTGTTCCTGTCCGACCGGCCCATGTCGACCGCGCCGCAGGAGCCCTGGCCCATCGCCGAGACCCGCCGCGTCGACATCTTCGAGTCGATCCCCATGTTCACCGACCAGGAAGGGCGCTGGATCACCCTGAAGATCGCCTACAAGCGCATCCTCATCGGCGGCGAGTCCGGCAGCGGGAAGTCGTTCTACGTCCGCCAGATCGGCGTCGCGTGCGCCCTGGACCCGCGCGTCCGCCTGCTCGTGTTCGACGGCAAGGCCAACGGCGACATGGACCCCCTGATGCCGGTCGCTCACGGCTTCTACGTCGGCGCCCAAGCGGAGGAGATGGCCGAGCAGCTCGTGGCGCTGCAGCGGCTGGAGCGCGAGATGGACCGGCGCGCCCGGTTCCTGCGCACGCTGCCGCGCGAGGAGAACCCGGAGAACAAGGTCACCTCCGCGCTGGTCGACCGGTACCCGCACCTCGCTCCGTACGAGGTGATCGTCGACGAGCTGCAGGAGTACACCCAGAACGAGGACAAGACGATGGCGAAGGAGTTCACCCGGATCTTCACGCGGCTCTCGCGCCTCGGCCGGTCCGCGGGGATCTGGCTGCTGATCGCCACCCAGTACCCGGCCGATGGCGTCGTGCCGGTGGCGATGCGCTCGAACTTCTCGACGAAGTTCTGCCTGCGGGTCGAGGGCCACCAGCAGGTCGAGGTCATCCTCGGCACCGGCTCGTACGCGGCCGGGCTGAAGTCGAACCTGTTCACGGCGTCGGAGGCCGGGCTGTCCTGGCACAAGGGCGACGGCCAGGACCCGGCGATCGTGCAATCGGTTCGCGGCTTGGACGGGCCGGCGTGTGACGAGCTGGTCGAGGTGGCCCGGGCGATGCGCGCGACCCGCGGCCTGCTGTCCGGGCAGGCCGCCACCGACGAGGTCGAGGACGCCGAGGTGGTCATCGACATCGTCGAGGACGTCGAGGCTGCGATGCGGCAGCGCCAGCGGGGGAAGGCCCAGTGGGCCGAGCTGGTCCCGTGGCTCCGTGAGCTGCGGCCCGGGCAGTACGTCGACCTCGTCGAGGACGAGCTGTCGGCGCGTATTCGAGCGGCTGGCATCGAGCCGCGGCAGGTGAAGGTAGAGGGAGTGAACCGCAACGGTGTGCACCTCAGTGACCTGCGGAAACGCGGTGGCGACGACGACGCCTAGAGCCTCTACCGCCTCTACCTGGTGACGTATCCGCAGGTCAGACCGGTAGAGGCGTCGGTAGAAGCAGCTCTACCACCTGGCGAGGCTCTACCACGCCTCTACCCGGGCCCGATGACAGAAACGCACCAGAACTAGGAGACTGAGAACGTTGGAGCGAGTGGAGCGGATCGCCCGAGAGACGGTGCGCGGGTGGTGGCTGGACGCGCAGGAGTCCGACCACACGAAGACCGCCTACGGGCATGTCGCCGACCGCTGGTTCGAGTGGTGCGATCGGCGCGGCCTCGACGTGTGGGACGCGCGGCGCCCCGACGTCGACGCGTGGCGGACGCAACTGCGCCGACGGCTGGCCGTAGGGACGGTCGGGAAGTACCTCGCCGCGCTGTCGAGCTTCTACCGCTACGCCGCGCGCGACGTCGACGAGGCGCCCGTCGAGCACAACCCGGTGGCGAACGTGCGCCGGCCGAAAGTCGAGAACAAGTCGCACGCCGACGGCCTGACCAACGTCGAGGCTCGCGCCCTGCTCGCCGCGGCGGACGCGGACGGGTTGCGTTCGGCCGCGCTGGTGCACCTGCTGCTCGGCACCGCGGCGCGGGTGAGCGAAATCGTCAACGCCGCGGTCACGGATCTGGGGTGGGACGAGGAGCGGCGGGTACTGAAGGTGACCCGCAAGGGTGGCATGGAGGGCGCGGTGCTGATCAGGCCGTCGGTGTGGGCGACGGTGGAGCGGTACCTCGCCGAGCGGCCGGAGGTACCCAACGGCTGGTTGATCGCGACGACGGGCGGGCGCCGGATGACGCGGCACACCGCCTACTCGGTGGTGGCTCGGCTCGCCCGTGGTGCGATCGCCCGCGACGTGAAGATCGGCCCGCACGACCTGCGGCACACGGCGATCACGCTGGCGCTCGACGAGGGGATCCCCTTGCACGAGGTTCGGATGTTCGCCGGGCACGCTAGCTCCGCGACGACGGAGCGGTACGACCGGCGGGCGCACACCCGTGGGTCGTCGTCGGCGGGTGCGGTGGAATCGGTGCTCTGGGGCGAGGGCCCGGCGTGACGGCGCCGTGGGCGACGGGGAAGCACAAGCCGCGCCGGAAGACGGCCAGCGGCCGCGGCCTCGGCAAGATGGCGGGCCGGGCGAGGCGCGGGGCCCGGAAGGCGCTGCGGAAGCACCCGATGCTGGGTGTGCTCCTGCAGGTCCTGATGGGCGTCATCGCCGTAGTAGCGCTGGTGCTGGGCCTGGTCCTCGAGTCGGCCCTCTACTACCTCGTGATCGCGATGGCTGGGCTGGGGACGCTGGCGATCCGGCGGGCCCAGCAGGCGGAGCGGACGCGGCAGGGGCCGGCGCCGAAGCCGTCGACGGGCAGCCCGCGCACACCCTCGCCGCCGAAGCCGAGCGCGGGCCCGGAGCCGGCCGCTGGCGGGGTGGTGAAGTGCACGGCGACGGGCAGGCCGGCGACGGAGTGCGACTGCTACTCGCGGCACGTGGCCACCCAGGAGGGCGTGAAGCGGTACGGGCGCCCGCTCGGTACGCCGTTCGGGCGGGCGAAGGCGAAGTAGCCCGGGCACGACGAAGCGCCCCCCGCTCACGAGGAGCGGGGGGCGTTCGCGTGCCGGGGAGCGTTCAGGCGGGCGGCGGGGTGCGGCCGCAGTCGCTCGCCGCCGCGGCCGCGGGCTGAGCGGGGGGATCGAGCTGGTACTTCGTGCGGACCGCCACCCAGCGATCGAGGTAGGCGCAGGTGTACGCCTGGGCCGGGGGGAGCCACTCGTCGGGCCCCGAGTCGCCCTTCGCCGCGTTCAGCCGCCCCAGCGTGGCCTGCAGGTTCTCCGGGTCGTTCGCGAACTCCAGCCGGTGCTGAGCCGTCCAGGAGTAAGCGCCGTGGCGCCAGGCCCACGACAGCGGCACCACGTGGTCGATCTGCACCTCGTTCGCCCGCTCCTTGACGAACTGGACGACGGTGCCGGAGTAGGGGTCGGCCAGCTGGCCCGAGATCACCACGCAGTCGTGCGTGCCGGGCCGGAACTGCTCGCCGGTCAGGTCGCGCGCCAGCATGTCGTTGCGGGTGTCGCAACCGTTCTGGTCGACGTCGGCCCAGGCGGGCCCGAACGCGGTCCGTGCGTAGTCCGGTACGACCGCGGGGCCGAGGGGGACCGGCTGGAAGGCCACCGCCGGGGTCGTCGTGACCTCCGGGCCACTCATCGGGGCCTGCAGGCCGGTACAGCCCCCCACTACCAGCGCCACGAGGGCCACGACGGCGACACGGGGCGGGTGGTGCACGGTCACGCGGTCACCCGGTTTCCGTTCGGGATGGCGCCCACACCGAGCGCGGCCGCCGCGGCCAGCACCATCTGGATGATGTCGGCGGTGTCGATGCCACCCGACAGCGACGACGCCAGCACCACCGCCACCGCGGCGACCGCGGACACGATCAGCTTCGCGTAGTCGAAGCCGGGAATGTTGGCCGCCGAGTACACGGTGACGACGCCCGCGGCGAGGATGACGACGTTGATCCATGCCGCGGCGTCGAGGGGCCCGGCGACGAGCGCGGGGACGACCGCGGCGAGCACGGTCATGACGAGCTGGACGATGGACTTGGCGACGCTCATTCGTGGATCTCCTGACCTGTGAGGGGTGGGGGTCTAGCGGCCGGCGAGGGCGGCGACGAGCTGCGGGAGCAGCACCGCGGCGAGCTTCTGGTAGTCGATCGGCGCGGACGCCTGCGCCCCGACCAGCGCCGTGACCTGCGCACGCAGGGCGTCGACCCCGCGGGCGGCGTCGTCGGCGCGGCCCGCCCCGGTGAGCACCCAGCCGAACGCGTCGTCGACGACCTGCGCCTGCCCGGCGGACCGGCCCGGGAGCCGACCCTTCCCGATGCCGGCTGCGCGCAGCCCGTCGCGGACCTCGAGCAGTGCTGCGCGTTCGTCGGGCTGCATGTCGTCCACCTCCGTCACGGCCGGGGCCGTGCTCGTCGAGCCTGCGCCGAGCCGGTCGGCCCAGCGCGCGTACTTGCCCATCGCCTGCTGCTCGTAGGAGTGCGCGGCCGGGGACGGGTAGCGGGCCGGGTCGGTGACGGTGCCCGCTCCGCCGTTGTAGGCGCGGAACGCCCGCGGGAGGTCCCAGCGGCGCATGTAGCCGGCGAGCAGCCGGAACCCGACGGTCGTCGAGCAGCGCGGCAGCCAGCAGCCGCCGAGCGCGTCGGCGGCGTCCTGGTAGCCGACGGCGGTGAGCTGCACCGGCCCGACGCCCTGCTGTCCGGCGGTGCCTGCGGCGAGGGCGCGCCGGTAGGCCCGGTAGGTCTGCTCGGTGACCTCGGCGCCCTTGACGTAGGCGCCCCCGGTGGGCACGGCGTCCGACCCCCACACGTTGCGGCCGCCGCCGGACTCCTGCTCGAGCAGTGCTGCGGCGGCGGCGAGGGGGAGCCCGGCCGCGTCGGCGAGCTCGGCGACTTCGGGGGCGCGGAGCACTCCCCACAGGGCGAGGGTTTCGACGGTGCCCATCGGTCAGCCTCCTGATCGTCGTCGCTGGCCGGGGATGCGTGGGATGGGGCCGGTGTGGGCGTCGCGTTCGGCGCGGGCCACCCGCAGCTGCAGGCGCAGCGCCCGCTCGACGGCGGCGAACTCGTCGACGACCTGACGCAGCCGCACGTTCTCGCGGTGCAGGTGTAGCCACGCCCGCGGGCTCCACGGCGGCACCGCCCGGTATCCGGTGCAGTCGCAGCGGCTGCAGTCGCAGCCGGGCCGGTAGTGCTCGTGTGCGTCCTCGGGGTGCCCGCAGCGGCACATGGCGCCTCGTCTCAGGTCGGGAAGAACATCCGCATGGCCGCCGGGGTGTCCGACGTCGTGCACGTGTAGGTGGCCGCGTCGTCCGGGGACCCGGCGTCCCGGGTGCACGTCTGCGTGCGGCCGCGGTTGTCGACGAACGTGAACCCCGCCGGTGGCGGACCCGCCGGACCTGCCGGGCCCGTCGCCCCCGGCGCCCCATCCGCGCCGTCCTGCCCGTCCTGACCGTCCTGCCCTGCAGGACCGGCCGGGCCCGGCACCGTCGAATCCGCACCAGTAGGACCCGCAGGACCGGGCACCGTCGAATCCGCGCCCGGAGATCCCGCCGGTCCCACCGCACCCGCCGGTCCCGCGATCTCCGCCGGCGTCACCACCGGCACCGCCCCCAACGACCGCACTTGATCCGCCAGCGCCGACGACGACGACAACAGCGACCGGATCGCGTCACCCTGCGCCGACAGCCGCTGATCCTGCGACTCCCCGCGCTGCAGCTGCGCCGCGAACCCCCATGCCAGCGCCAGCACACCGAGCAGCGTCAACGCCACCAGCGCGATCAGCACCCGATGCCCGAACCCGTCCCGGGCCCGCACCGCAGGGCGCGGCAGCCTGCGGTGCCGCCGCATGTGGGACGTCTCCATCAGCCCTCCTCGCCGTCCTGCTGCTCGGTCAGCGCCCGCAGCTGCTCCCGCAGCTCCGCGATGCGCTCGTCCTGCGCGGTGTCGGTCGCGTTGGCCACGGCGTCAGCCCTTTCCTTCGGCGACACCCGGCGCAGCGTCACGACGAGCCCGCCCACAGCGGACAGGATCGCCACGATCGCGCCACTGATCGCGGTGACCAGGGCCGCAACATCGCTCACCCACTGCTCCCCCCTCGTCGTGCAGCTCAGACGTAGATCAGCCAGTTCACGTTGATGCTGGCCTGGCGCACATCGAACGCCGTACCCGAACCCGTCGCGGTGGTGACGCCGCCGTGGTTGTGATCCGCCACGTTCGTGGTGCCACCGGTGTGGGAGTGGAAGCCGTCAGAGGTGTTGCCGTTCGACGACACTGCGCCAGCCGTGCCGCCGGCGACACCGAACGAACCCGAGTTGTGGCCGCCGTGGGTGCCTGCCCCGTCGGTGGAGAACGAGTGGCCGTGGTTGCCGTCACCGTTCAGGCCGTGGGTGTGGGACGGCAGGTTCGTGGTGGCGATCGCCTTCGTGTCCGCCCCCGACAGCAACCCCACCGCCTCCCCCGTCGGGGTGCCACGCACCACCCGACCCCGGTAGTCCGGCACCCCGAACGTCGTCGAACCATCCCCCACCGTGAACAACCCGGCCGCGACAAGCCCCTGGTCCTGCACCCACTGCCACAGCACCGGATAGGCCGCGCGGGACACCGACTGACCCTGCAGCAGCAGCGTGTCCGGTTTCGCCGACGTCCGGATCGTCGGCTCGATGTCCCCGGTCGGGCGCCGCGACGTGCGCGCCATCAGCGTTGTCCGCATGTCCTCGACGACCTTCTTCAGCGTCGCGAGCTCGTCGACGACATCGCCGACCGGACGGTCATCAGCCACAACTGCTCCTCACACGAACGACGGGGACACGGTTTCCAGCCCGGACGCCGACACCTGCACGCGCACCGACCGCAGCCGGAAGCTCCCAGCGATGCCGAGCTGGTCGTCGAGCTCGTAGCGGACGAGGTCGCCGGCGTCGTAGGCGGAGATGTCGGCGTCGGGGGTGACCCGCACGTCCGGGCCCGGCACGAACAGCGCGTCGCCGCGCGCGGCCAGCAGACCGGCGACGTGCCCGTCGAGGGTGGGCTGCTCCGACACCGAGTCCCAGGTGGCGGTCACCCCGGACGCCCCGTACTGGGCGAGCAGCTCCGCGTTGGTCGCCGACCCGTACAGGGCGCCCGCATCGCTGGTGGAGGTGCCGGTGCCGAACGCGACCGTGGCGACGTCCTCGGCGGCGACGGAGAACATCGTCGACGCGGTGGTGATGTTGCGGCTGTCGAACACGATGGCGTCCTCGCCGGCGGAGCGGTCGACGCCGCGCTGCGGGAACCACAGCTGCAGCCGGCGCGACGCCGGGTCGACGTCGATGTCGAACCCGGACAGGCGTTGCCCCATCTCCTGGACGCGCTGCAGCACCTTGTGCAGCTCCGTCTTGAGGTAGGTGGCGTCCCGCAGCACCCCGGACGTCCCGACCGTGGATGTGTCGATGCCGAAGTCGCCGTAGGGGCGGGCACGCCAGTGCTCGACGAGCGCCTTCACGATCGCGAACTGGTCAACCTGGGAGAACACGAGGTCGGAGTAGACGACCATGCGGGCGAGGTAGGCGAGCAGCCCGTCCGCGTTGAGCGTGAGTTGTTCGCCCTGGCGGCGGCCGGCGGTGAGCGGGCCCGCGAACACGATCTGCCCGTCGCGGAGCAGCCATAGTTCGGTGGCGAGCGCGGCGGGCCCGCGGAGCCGCTGCAGCACCGCCTCCGACACCGTGGACAGTGCGCAGGTGAGGGTGAGGGTCTGCGGCTTGGACAGCTCGGTGGTCCAGTCCAGTGAGGTCCACAGGATGGGGTCGACCACCAGGAATGTGGGCGGGCCGGCGGCGGCGGGGACGCGGGCGATGACGAGGAGTTCGTAGTCGGGGCCGGGGCGCAGCGGCAGCAACGTCGAGGGGAACACGTCGATGACCGCGGCCGCGTCACTGGCGCTGGCGGTGTCGGTGGCGGGCAGGAACGCGGTGTCCCCGGCGCTGGCCGTGTCGCTCGCGGTGGCGGTGTCGGCGATCGGGGCGGTGGTGTCCCCGAGAGCCACGGTGTCGGCGGCGGTGGCGGTGTCGGCGATCGTGACCAGGTCGGTTACCGAGGTGATGGCGTCGGTGCCGGTGGCGGTGTCGGCGCTCGGCGTGAGGTCCGCGTCGAGGGTCGTGACCGCGTCAGCGGCGGTCGCGGTGTCGGTGATCGTGGCGAGGACGTCGGTGACCGCCACCGTGTCGGACGCGGCGGCGGTGTCGTCGACGGTGATGTCGCCGCCGCCGATGAGCAGCACCGAGTAGGCGGCGGTCTGCTGGCTGGTGGTGTCGGTCTGGTTGATGGTGCCGGTCGACCCGGCCGACGCGAGGACCCCGTAGCAGTAGGGCTGTATCGCGGCCGTGGACACCACGAACGTGATGCCGGTGCCCGACCCGGACGCGGACGGGGACCCGCCGGAGCCGACGGTGCCGTTGCCGATGTACAGCTCACCCGCGCCCGCCGCGGTCAGGGTGGGGTAGAGCACCCCGGTCGCCGCCGCGTTGGTCTGCTGCCCGGTGACATCAACAGTCCAGGTGGTGGCCGCGCCGGCGCCGGTCGTCCACTCCCCGAGCGGCACGAACCCGCAGTAAATGCCGGAATTGCTGGCGGAGAACGTCGCGGTCTGGGTCTGCGCGGTCGACTGGACGCTGGTGACCTTGCCGACCCATATCTGCAGGTAGCCCGCCCCGCCGGGCACACCCGACCCGTAGGAGTAGCCGGTCCCGGCCTCGGTCCAGGTGAACCCGGTCCCCGTAATCCCGGTGACCTTGACCGTGGCGGACGCGGTGAACGTGCACACCACGACGGCGTTGCCCAGCGCCGTCGACGCCGCCGCGAACGTGGACTGCCCGGTGTTCGCGGTGTCGGTGTAGGTCTTGGCGGTCTTCGTGATCGCCACGCGCACACCTCCGACTCACAGGGGAAAGGAACGTCGAACCCGGGCAGTGCCCGGGGAAGGGGAGGTCAGGCCAGCGTGATGGTCGCGGTGATCACGCGGCTGATGCTCGAGGTCTTCACCCCGATCGCCTGCGTCTTGCGGTTCAGCATCCGCCCGGTCGCCGCGGTCGCCGAGTTGAAGATCCCCACCTCCTGCCAGTCGAAGTTGGCCTCCGCCGTCCCGAACGTCGACCGGAACGTGATCACGTTCGACGCGGAGGTGACGCCGTCGGTGTGCAGCGGATAGGTGGCGTCCATGCCCTTGCGGAGCTTGTTCGTCGCCGCCTGCAGATCGGTCTGGGTCGCCGCGGCCGCCGTCGTCGAGTCGCCCGCCCCGATCGCGGCGTTGGCGTTGTTGAAGTAGGTCAGCGCCCCACCCGCCGCCCCGGAGCCGTTCCCGATGAGGGACTGGAAGATGCAGGACATCCCGCCGTACATCAGCAGGTTCTCGAACTCGCACCGGTCGAGCGGGGTGTCGCCGGGGGCGACGTCACCCGCGAACGACTCGACCTCGAACACGCAGCGCCACAGGCCCCGCTCACGCACGACAGCAGACATCAACCCACACCTTCCGAAGAGGACAGCATCAGCCCGGCCAGGTGGACCGGAACTCGATCGAGCACACCGCCGCGGCCCCGGCCGGCTCGACCTCGAACATCAGCTCGTTGAGGCCCGGCGCCAACGCCAGCGGCAGCCGCGGCGGCTGCCACGCCCCGTACTTGCTGGTGCCGTCGACCGTCACCGGCGACACCGGCGCCCCCGTGACCCGGGCCTGCATGTCCCCGACCAGCGACGCACCCACCCCCAGCGCGGCGGCCACATCGAACCGGGCGCCCGTCGTGACGTTCGTCAGCACCACACGGGTCGCCGCCGGACCCGACACAGGCCCCGCGACCCGGATGATCGGGTACGCCCACCCCGAGCCGGCGTTGACCGCGGTCGCCAGCACCGGCGACTCCCGCACCGCAGTCACCGGCACCGACAGCGTCGACACCGCTGCCGCGTAGTGCCGCGGATCCGCCGCCCGCAGCGTGAACGCCTGCTGGTGCAGCAGCACCTGCAGCGGGTCCAGGCCCCGGACCAGGTTCGTCGGCCGGCAGTACACGCTCTTGAGCGGCTGCCCGGGGAGCCGGTAGATCAGCTCCCAGTCCTGGTCACGCTGCGGGACCAGTGCCCGCAGCAGCGTCGCCGCCCGCTCCTCGATCTGTGCGCGGTCCCCCGACCAGTTGCACTTCACCAGGATCTGCCGGGCCGCGGCGAGGTCGACCCCGCGCAGCGCGCCGTCCCCGCGCGGGAGGTCGTCGTCGGATGTGCGGACCTCCCACCCCTCCAGGCCCTCGACGGACTCGATCAGGTAGTCGGTGCCCGCACCGATCAGCAGCCCCGACCAGCCACCCAACCGCATCTGGTAGTCGCTGGGCCCGATCCGGGCCCGCACCCCGATCCCGGCGACGTACAGCGCCGGCTGCGCGGCCGACGCCAGCCGGCCGAACACCGTCAGACTGGAGCCGCGGTTTCCGCCGACGGTGTACAGCGGCGGCTGCTGCGTCGAGTACAGCTTCGCCGGGCCGGTGGTGCCGCCCTTCAGGGTGATCAGCCCGGCGATCCACCGCCTGGTCGTCGACAGCGACGCCGACAGCGAGAAGCTCCCCACGGCCGAGGTCACCAGCTGGTGCACGGTGGTGCGTGAGCGTTCCCAGTCCTGGGTGCCGCCGTCGGGGGTGACGTCCTCGAACACTTTCGCCAGGCCGCCGGAGAACCCCGACTGTGTGGTGGAGGCGTACTGGTTGGCCAGCACCGCGATCACGGTCTCGTCGGCGCGGGTCGTCGTCCCGGACGAGCCGGTGCCGGCACTGCCGGACTCACCTGAGGAGGCCACGTTGCGGTCGACCGCGGAGGCTTGGGCGATGCCCTGGTACTCCAGCATCCGCACCGTCATGCCGCGGTAGGCGTCGGCGTGCGCGGTGACGCTGGTGGTGGCCGGCGCGTTCGCGAGTCCCCAGATGGAGACCTGCAGGTCGCGGACGGCGACGTCGCGGAGGCGCGTGAACGTCGACGGCGACAGGGAGTGGCCGATACCGAGACCGCCGGCGGTGACGACGACGACGAGCAGGTACGAGCCGGGTGTCGACGGGGCGAGGAATGTGGCCTTGACCGAGGTGGAGCCCTGGTCGCCGGGGCCCTGCTTCCTGGTCGCGTTGTACGCGGTCTGTGCTGGTGTGGCCACGGGTCAGCTCGGGCGGGCGTTCGCGATGATCAGCTGCCCGATGTCGTACTGCACCGGCGTCAGGCCGGACTTCACGGTGATCGAGGAGTCGAGCAGGTTGGAGTACTGGCACACCCCGCCGGTGGACACGGTGAACGCGCCCCAGCCGATGACGAGACCCCAGTCGCCGGTCGGGTTGGGGTGGGCGTAGGCGACACCGTTGGCCTTCGACGTCACCCCGGCGACGGTGGCCGCGGCGGGCCAGTTCGTGACGTTGTTGGTGACCGCGACGCGGCCGTAGGAGCCGCCGGACGGCTCGGTGTAGCCGGTGCCGTCGACACCGGGCAGCGCCAGCAGCGCGCCGATGTACCAGGTCGCGGGCGTGCCGGAGCCGAAGTCGGCGTCGAGCAGCGTACGCAGCCGTGGGTCGGAAGCACCAGCAGGCATGAAGCACCCCAGTCCGGGTTGTGGTGATGGGTCAGGTCAGGAGATGCGCAGGGCGAGCGCGGTGGCGCGCGCGGTTTCGACGGGGTTGCCGGAGCGGTCCTCGACGGTGAACGGCCGCTGCTTGCGGATCTCCGTGGCGAGGGTTTGGATGTCGCCGCGCAGCTGTGCCACACCGGAGGCGACCGCGCTGATACCGGCCCACGCCGCGCCTTGGGCGGTGCTGGCCGAGCCGGTGCGGGCGGGGCCGAGCGCGGAGGAGATCCGCTGCGCCACACCGCCACCGGACGGCACCAGGTCGAGCCCGCGGTTGCGCGCCCACTCGGCGCCGATCTTCATCGAGCGTGGTGCGGAGTCGTCGGGCAGGAAGTACTCCAGCCCGCGCGGCCGGTCCCCGATGACCCGCCACGTGTTCGCCGGGACCCGCTGAGCGATGTCACCGCGCATCGGAGTCAGCGGCCGGACCCCACCGGCGGCGTACTGCTCGACGACCGCGCCTCGGGCGTAGGGGTGCACGATGCCGCCGGCCGCGCCGCCCGCGATCCGCTTCACCCCGGTCGCGGTCGGGACCGCGGTGGACTGGCCGGCCACGACCGTGGCGATGATCGTGGTGTATCGGGTGCGGGCGAGGTTCGCGAGCTGCGCCTCCGCCGCCCCTGCCTGGACTTGCGGGATGACCTTCGGCAGGCCGGTCGTGGCGTCGGAGCGGGCCTTCCACGCCGCGAGGATCTGGTTGGCCAGGCCCGGGTTCGAGTCCAGCGCCGGAATGCCGGTGGTGCCGTTCGCCAGGGCCTTCCACGCTGCGAGGACACCTTCGGCCTTGCCGGAGTTCGCGTCGATCGTCGGCAGACCGGTGGTGGCGTCCGAGGTGGACTTCCACAGCTGCAGCACGCCGTTCGCCGCGGCCGGGTTCGCGTTGAGCTGCGGGATCCCGGTGATGCCGTCGGCGAGCGCCTTCCACGCGGCGACCGTGGTGTTGGCCTGTGTCGGCTCCGCGCTCAGCTTCATCTGGCCGGTCGTCGAGTCGACCAGCAGCTTGAGGCCGTTCAAGCTGGTCTCGCCGGGCGCGACGTCGCCGAGGACCTTGAGTGTGCCGGTGGTCTGGTCGATCGTGTACTTCGTCGCCCCGACGGTGAGGATCGCCGGGCCGCCGTCGGCGTCGATCTTGACCGTGCCGCGGCTGCCGTCGGCGAGCTGCACGGTCTGCAGGATGTCGCCGCGCGCCGTGGTGGTCTCGGCGAGGATCGTGATGGAGCCGATGTACTTCTTGCTGGCCAGGTCCTCGACACCCTGCTTGACGCTGTCGAGCTTCGCCCGGTCGGCCTCGACGACGACGGTGACCTTGCGCCCGTCGGGGAGCGTGATGATCTCGGTGCGCAGGTTGGACATCTCGGCCGCCGTCGAGATGGCCTTCAGTCCCGCGTCGTCCAGGCCGGAGGCCAGCTGCGCGAACGCATCCCGCCCGGCCTGCGTGGACAGGTCCGCCGCCCGCAGGATCTCCGTGTTGTAGGCCTGCACCCCGGCCTCGGTGCCGCCGAGCGCCTCGGCCTGCTTCCGGGCCGCGTCCGCCTGCGACGACATCGCCGACGCCAGCGACAGGACCGCGCCCTTGTACTCCTCGGACTTGGCGCCGCTGTTCTTCAGCGCGTCGTTGGCCGCCTTCTGCGCCTCCGCGGTGCGCTGCACCGCCTGGCTGTAGGCCAAGGCGGTGTTGATCTGCGAGTTCATCTGGTCGGCCTGGGCCTTAAGGCCCTCGGTCGTGTTCCTCAGCGCGCCAGTGAGCAGGTCCTGCTTCTGCTTGAGGTCGGCGGTGTCGCGGGCCAGTACCTGCGCAGCAGCCGCCGCCTGCGGGGAGGACTCCCCGTACGTCAAGATCGCGTCCGCCAGGTTCTGCGTGCTGACCTTCACCCGGGTCTGCGCGCCCTCCAGTGCAGGCATCGCCTGGATCAGGCTCTCGACCTTTGCCCGGAAGTTGTCCGAGGCCCGCGCGGCCTCGTCCATGGTGCCGTTGAAGTTGTTGTTGACCAGGTCGCCGTTGAAAAGGTTGTCCAGGACTCCGGTCCACCAGCCGGAGAAGCCCTCGAACTGCGCCTGGGTCTTCTTCAGCCCCGACGCCATCGTGTCGGTCCCGGCGATCACCGACTTCGCGAAATCCTCCGACTTGTCCCGGGCCGCGTCGTAGGCGAACCCGACCGCGATCAGCGCCACCCCGATCAGCGGCAGCGCGTTACCCAGCTTGCCCAGCGCTGTGCCGAGCCCTGTCGTTGCGGTCTGCGCCGCCCGACCCGCCGCCAGCGAGCCGGTCAGCCCGGCAGCGTAGGTGCCGATGGCCGGGGCCAGCGCGGTCAGCCTGGACGCCAGCGTCGCGAAGCTCCCCGCGATCGCCGCCGACCCGAGCGCCTTGAACGCCACCACCGCCGCGAGCGCCAGCGCCGGCAACGGCCCGAGAGCGCCCACGACGCCGGTCACGATCCCGACCAGCGGACCCAGCGCACCCGCCGCGACCGCCGCCCCGTTCGACAGGTCCCGCAGCACCCCGCCGGCCAGGTTGCCCAGCATCGGCAGCAGCGGCGCCAGCGACTGCGCGATACCCGACACCGTCGTCGCGAAGGTCTGCAGCCCACCCGAGGTGGAGAACGACTGGATCATCTTCAGCACGCCGGTAGCCAAGGCCTCCACCCCAGGCAGCAGGGCGTCGATGGCCTGCCGCGACTCCTTGAAGAACGCCGTGAGCGCAGACTGCCCGGTGCTCGACGACAACAGGTCAGCGAGCTTCCCCGTGACCTTGTCCAGGGTCGTGAGGAAGTCAGCGCCGCTGGCCTTCGCCGCGGTGAACACCGACCCCAGCACTGACCCGACGTTCCCCGCGATCGACCCGAGGGTCCGCAAGGTGTCGACGCCGTCCTGGATCCACACCTTCAGCTGCCCGGACTGGCGGGCCTCGCTGATGAACGTCTGGAAGCGCTGGGTGACGTTCGTCAAGCCGGTGGCCAGGCCGGGCAGGAAGCCCGACCCGACGACGGCGATGTCGCGGAACGCCCCGAGCAGGTTGTTCGCCGCCGGCGCGGCGTTGCGCAGCGCGACCCGCGTGTTGTCGAAGATCGCGTTGACGTCCTGCATGGTCTGCGACGACCGGGCGAACGCCACCACGTTCTTCGCGACACCGTTCAGCTCGGTCGCGACCCCACCGAGCCCGCTGCGCAGAATGGGCAGGTACGCCCCGCCCATCTCCTTGATCTGGGTGTTCAGGCCGGCGAACAGCTTGTCCTGCACGTCGAGCCGGACGGCCGACCACGCGTCGGAGAACCCGCGGATCGCCTGCACCGCGGCGCGCGCGTTCGGCGACAGCGCCGCCATGGCCTCGTTGACCTTCTTGATCTGCGCCGGAGTGCCGGTCGGGCCGAGCGCGTCGTTGATGTGGGCGAACCCGACCGCGACGGTCGCCCCGACCGCGCCCAGCGCCGCGAGACCGGCCACCGCGAGCGGAGCCAGCCCCGCCAGAGACACCAAAGACCCAGTGAGGGTGGCGATCGCGGGCACGGTCGACCCGAGCAGCGTGGGCCCGAGGAGGACGGCAGCGCCCCGCAGCGTCAGCAGCGCCTTGGCCGCCGTCGTGATGGCGCTGCTGTCGGCCTCAGCCTTGACCTTGACCGTGGTGTCGTTCGGGAGGCCGCGCAGCTCACGGCGCAGCGCCGCGACCTGCGCGAGCGCCGACACGGCACCGGTGATGCTGATGTGGATGTTGATGGCGCCGACCTGCTCCAGGTCGCGCAACGCCCGCGCGGCGGAGCGCAGCTCGCGGGCGTTCGGCAGGTCCCCGGTCACCGAGATCCGGGCGACCGCGTTCTGCCCGTCGAGGTCCCGCAGCGCCTTCGCCGCCGCCCGCAGCGCCCGCACCTCCGCCGCACCCGGGGTGCCGGTGATCTCCACGCGGGCCCGGGCGTTGCGCCCGTCGATCTCCGCGATCGCGGCGCGGGCCCGATCGAGCTGCGCGATCACCCCCGACGACGGGGTGTTGATCGTGACTCTGGCCCGGACGTTGCGGCCGTCGATCCGGTCGAGCTCGCGGGCTAGCGCCTTCAGCTCGGCGGCGACAGCGGCGAACGTGCCCGACGCCTGGTCGTTCGCATCGACGTTGAACGTCAGGTTCCCGGCCATGGCTCAGCGCCCCCTCTCCAGTGGTCAGCGGTGAAGAAGGGGGCGGGCGAACTGGTAACTCAGAGTTCAGAGTTCAGGGGGTGCGGTAGAGGTCCGCGCCGGTCGGCGGCTCCCCGGGCTGCTCGTGCGCGCCCGGGAGGTTGAGCGCGGCCAGGGTCGGCGAGTACGACGGCGGCTCCGGGACGGCCACCTGCTGGCCGAGGTCCGGGGACACACCGACCGTCACGGGCGGCTCGTCCGGGATCAGCCGGATCGTCTCCGGCTCCACCGTCTCCGCGAACTCCGCCCACGACGCGCGACCACCCGACCGGCGCTGGGCCAGGAACGCCACCACGCAGAACTCCTTGATCACCGAGCTGAGCGATCGGTCCCCGGTCAGGCCAGTGGCCACCGCCTCCAGGAACGCATCGACCTTCACGCCCAGGATCTCGTCGACGAGGAAGAACTCCCCCGCCGTGATCTTCTTGGTGGCGTCGAACTCGAACCGCTGCCCCGACATCTCGAACCTGAGCATCTCTACCCTTCGATCTCGCGGGCCACCTGATCGACCACCCGCACCAGCCGTCCCTCGAACCCGGGCTCGTGCCCGCGGAGGGTCTTGAAGAACACCTCTTGCCCCGTCTGCTGCTGCCACGGCGGACGCCCCCACGTCGGGTGCCGCCACCGGCCCATGCCGTTCAGGCCGTAGGTCAGCGACCGGCCGTACGCCGGATCCACGGCGGCCGGCTCGACCTCGAACTTCACGCCGCGCCCCGTCGCCGAGCTCGTCGTCGCCGCAGCCACCCGGGCCCGCAGACCCGAGGACGAGCCGCCGCCACGGGACGACGTCACCTCGACGCCCATCCACGCAGCCCGGGTCTCGGCGAGCGCCGACGGCGCCTCCTGGGCGAGACCCTGCACCAGCCGGCGCTGCAGGCCGCCAGACGCTGCCCGTTCGAACCGGCGCGCGGCCGCCTCGACAGCCGCCTTGCCTGACGCGCCCATGCGGAACCGGATGTCCACTCGTCACGCCTCCGGGTTCGACTGCAGGGCCACCCACTTGCCCGGCTCGTCATCCTTGATCTTCTTCTGGCCGGACGCCTTCTCCAGACAGCCCCAGCACTGCCGGATCTCCCACCGGTACGCGTGATCGTGACCGCCCTTGGCCGGATCCCACTCGTCCTCACGGGTCCCGCACGACGGGCACTTCTCCGACTCGTGGATCTGCCACCACAGGGCCAGATCCCGATCATGCGCCGACCAGACGGGCGGCCCACCCAGGAAGTGCGAGTGGCTGATCCCCCGCGGCCCGCAGTACGACATCTCCAGCCGTATCTGCGGGTCCGCGATCAGCCTTTTCCCGTACTCACCTGCGGCTGCCGTTGGTTCAGGTTGACCACCGTCGCGAACAGCAAGTCCAGCTCACCCAGCCCGACCTTCCCCGTCTCGGCCACCGCATGCCACTGGTGCTCCGACAGGGTCGGCTCGACCGCCGCCTCGAGCAGCGCCGGCCGGAACGTGGCGACGTTCCACTGCCAGCCCTGCTTGCGCTGCTCGCTGGTGGGTGGGTGCGCGGCCGCGAGCTCCTCCCACTCGCCCGGCGGGATGCAGCGGGCGGTGAACACGATCGCCGGCTGCCCGTCGAGGTGCTGCTGGGCGGTCTCGACCGCGGCGGCGTACGGCGCCAGGTCCTGCACGCCGCGCTGATGCGCGAGCTGCAGCTCCCGGGTCGCCGCCTCGACAGCTTGCTCGGCCGCGGCGTGCGCGGCCGGGTCGCGCGGGATGGGGACGTCCTGCGTGGGGAGCGTGCGGCCCTGCAGGACGTCCCACAGGGACTCGGTCACGGAACGAGGATGTCCTCGGCGGGCACCTGACGGATGGAGAACTGGTACTGGAGCATGAACGGGTCGCTGTCGGACCACTGCTTGGGCTTGGACCGCATCAGCACCGGGAACACGTCCATGCGGTAGCCGGTGACCCAGCCGCCGGGCATGAGCACCACGAACCCGGAGTAGCCGACGGTGAGGGTCTGCCGGATGTCTGCGCCGGAGATCTTCGCGTAGATGCCGAGGCTGGAGTCGGATGCCTCACGACGGCCGTTGATCTTCGAGTTGAAGTCCGAGGCGTAGTCGGGGCGGTCGAGCTGCCCCGCCTCCGTCGCCCACCCGTCGATCGACTTCACCTGCCGGGTCACGTTGATCCCGGCGTCCAGCTCGGCCGCGGTGGGGTTGGTGTAGTCGACCATCGCCGGGACGACGAGGACTGCGGTCTTGCCGACCGCGTAGAAGGCGTCGTAGGCCTCGATCAGGGGTGCGGGCATGTCAGCGGTCCTTCTTCGTCGTCGGGGTCGTCGGGTTGGCGGTCACGGCCTTGTCGCCGGGTTCGGGGACGACTTCGGGCGTGTCGTCGTGGGACTGGTCGGTGGCCGGCTGCTCCGCCGCGGCCTCGGCGGCCGCCAGCTCGGCGGCGGCCAGCTCGGCCGGGGTCGGTTCCGTCTGGTCGTCGCGGACCTGCCAGCCGGACGCGGCGTAGGTGCCCAGCGCGGCGCGCAGCACCTTCCGGTCGTGCGCGGGCGTGAGCCCGGGATGGGTGATCCACACCTCGCTCATGAGGTCACCGGCCCCTCGACCCAGAAAGTCACCGACGCCGTGGCCGACCAGGCGAGACCGACGAGACCATCGGCCGGGTCGGTGTAGAGGTCCCCGGTCGGCAGGTCGAAGATCGTGAGCCCGGCCGGGACCGCCCCGAACGGGCACACGATCACCTGGTCGGCGATGGTGAGGCCGCGCACCGTGCCGGGGGTGGTCACGGTGCAGGTGATGTTCGCGGCGCCGCCGTTGACCACATGGATGCGGGTCCCGGGAGACACCCGGTCGCCCCCGGCGGATGCGGCTGCGACCGTGGGGGCTGCGATGCCCGTTAGTCCGGGGTTCTTCGTTGCCACGATGGCCACGGGTCACGCTCCTTCGAATCGTGTCGCGTCCACCCGGATGGCGAACTCGATCAAAACCAGACATCCGCCCGCGGTCTGCACGGGCCGATACGTCGAGCGCACGAGACGCGCCCAGTCACACGTCCCGGACAGGTCGAGGTTCGCGACCAGCACGGCGCGGAGCGCGTCGAGCAGCTGGTACGCGCGCACCCTCGACACGGCGACGTCGACACCGCCCGTCGAGGACTGCACCAGCCCCGCCACCACGTGCGACTCGGTGCGACGCCCACCCCACCCGGGCCGCTCCTCGCCGGAGGCCGCGGACACGTCCTCGATGGACAGGCCCAACGCCAGCGCGTCCCCGACCTCGACTTCGCCCAGCGGGGGGCCGTCGAAGACCTGCACGCCCTCCAGGCCGGGAGCGGTCCCGGCGCGGACCCCGCTGCCGTCGGCCGGGGCGGCGATCAGGGCGAGCATGGCGTCCAGGACGGCCGCGACCGGTTCGCTCACCACCGCCCCCACGTGACCTGGTCCGCCGGGTCCGGCCAGCCGCACGCCGGCGGGAACGACCCGGCCGGTTGTGGCACCCCGCCGGCGTCCGCGCCGAGCGGCGGCCCGAGGAGGTCGGTCAGCCTGACCGTGAGCGTTGCCGTGCCGGCCGGGCCGGAGTCGGAGTCGATCGCGGCCGCCGCTGCTGCCATCCCGGCGCCGCGCCCCCCGAGCCGGGAGCGCTGGGTGCGCCAGAACTCGGCCAGCACCATCTTCACGGCGAGCACCTGCGACTCCGACACGGTCGGCTCGCTGGCCAGTGTCCGCCCCGCGTCCCGCTCGGCCCGGGTGAACAGGTGCCGATCCACTCGCTCCACAGCGCCCGCCATCATCGTGCGCAGCTCGTCCTCATCGACCTGGCCGCCGGCCACCTTGTTCAGGTAGTCCCGGGCGTCGGCCAGGCTGATCACCCGCCGGGCGGTGGCGCGGACGTCCACGACGTCGTCGAACGCGGCCGCCGGGCCGGTGCTGCGCCACACCACGTCGTACAGGCCAGCCTGGGCGGGTACGAAGTCGAACTCGTAGCGGCCCGTGGTCGGACTGGTCGGGGTCGTGTCGGCGACTGCACCGCCGCCGCGCAGAGTGATCGTCAGCGTCACTGACGTCGCGTCCGTGGGGGACCCGGCACCGTCTGTGACCTGCACGCTCAGTGGCACCGTGTCGCCGAGGTCGTAGGACATCCCTCACCCCTTCCGCATCGTCGGGCCGACGCGGACAGCGCCGGTCATCGCCGGGCTGCGGCGCAGCACGGACCGCATCGAGCCCCGCATCGTCGCCACGAACCCCTGCTGCACATGAGTGCTCGCACCGGCCGGGGCGATGTCGCCGCCGAGGAGCCGGGCCAGCACCTTCAGCGCCAACCCGGACGGCGCGGTTGCGCCGGCCAGCCCCTTTCCGGCGCGCCGCGCAAGGCCTGCCGTCGGCGCCACCGCACCCCCGACCGTCTTGCCGGGGCGGCGCATCAGCGCCCCCGACGGGGTGACCGCGCCGGCGAGGGCGAGCAGGATCGACCGCACCGCCGCCACGGCACCGGTCGGCGTGATCGAACCCGCGAGGCGGCGCACGGTCTGCTTCGCGGCCACCCCCACCGGGGCCACACCGCCCGACATCGGCTTACCCGTACGGCGGAGAAGCAGGCCGGACGGAGCGACGGCCCCGGCCACGGCGAGGAGCCTCGTCCTGATCGTGGCCAGCGCACCGGACGGCGACACCGACCCGGCCAGCGACTTGCCCGGCTGCCTGAGGATCGCCCCGGACGGCGACACCGCACCCGCAACCGTCTTGGCCAGTTGGCGGGCTACCGCCCCAGACGGGGCCAGCGCACCGGCCAGAGCCAGGACGCGAGCCCGGACCGTCAGCAGCACGGAGCTCGGTGTGGCCCCACCGGACAGCACCCGGGCCGTCAGCTTGACCAGTTGCCCGGCCGGCCCTATGGCGCCGCCGACGTACCTGCGATCCTGCCGGGTCAACAGCCCGGTCGGCGTGGTCGCCCCGGTCAGCGTCTTCGCGGGCCGCCGAGACAGGCCCCCGCTCGGGGTGGCCGCCCCAGACACGCTCTTCGTGAACGTCGTGCCGCCGGACGCCGGAGCGAGAATCTCGACCGCGGCCAGCACCCAGCCCTGCGAGCCTGGCGCGGACATCCCCACCGTCTGCGCGCCCGCAGTGGCCGCCGCCTGATAGGCGTAATACCAGACGCCGTCGGAGTTGGTGGAACGGTCGTAGCAGTCCTCCTCCGTGGCGGAGGACAGATAGGCGCGAGTCGCCGGGTTGCGGCTGAACACGTCCGAGCTGCACCACGACACCACAGACCCCGCGCCGGTCGTGGTGACCGTCGCCGCCGGAGTCCCCGACCCGGACAGTGGCGAGTTCACAGCCGGAGTGGCGGCAAGCCGCCCCGTCCAACGCTCCACGACCATCGAGTGCCGGGACGCCGCCGACGGTGTCATCGACACCGTCATCGACCCGGGCGACCCAGCGACGGTCGCAGTCCACACCACGGCGTAGGCGTTGAACCCGCCCGGGGCAGCCTCGACCCGCTTCGAGAATGTCTGGCCACCACCGGTGGGGCCCGCGCCGTAGTTCGTGCCGGTATCCCATGTGGTGCCCTTGACGACGATGACCTCGTCATTGGACGGCGTGAACGATGGCGTGACCAGCGCGCCCGTGTTCGCTCCGGTGTCGTGCACGACGTAGGACGCGATGAGCGTCGCATCGGCCACGAGTCACCCCCAGGCGGGATCGAAGTCCGGGTGATCGCGGAACGCGGCCAGAAGCACGCGACGGCGCGGGCATGGAACGAGCACCGTGCCTGTGCGGAACGGGTCATCGAAGCCGTCCCCGCACACCGGGCACGGATCGGGCTGGTGCGCGGCGAGAACCCGCTGGCGCACAGCCAGCGCATCCCCGGTCACACCCGCCTCAGCCCAGCGATCCGCCAGGAACTCGTCCGGCGACAACATCGCTAGCTGCCGGCAGTGATCGTGAAGTCGTACGTCGACTGCAGCGAGTCCCCCGACGCCAGGTTGACCACCGAGAACACCGAGCGGTCCAGCAGCGTCCCGCCACCCGTCGCGGCCTGCGAGAAGATCCCGTGCTCCGTGCACGCCACCGACGCATCCACCGTGTTCGTGCCCACCGTGCGGAACACATTCGCCGTGCCGCCCTCGGTCAGACTCCCGGTCGCGCGGGTCGAGTCCGGGTTCAGCGCCGTCGTCGACTCGGTCACCAGCGCCGTGTCACCCGTCGCCTCCGCCGTCGCGCCCGTGCCGATGCCGTGGTACTTCAACACCTCCGGCTCGACGATGCCCTGCATGGCGTCGACCAGGAAGTTCACCCCCGCCGTCGTCACCACCCGCATCGACGCCAGACCGAGCTCCAGGACCTCGCCGTCGCCGCGGACGTGGGTGAGGTACAGCGAGCCGTAGAAGTTCGACAGCCGCAGCGCCCGCGCCATCATCGCCCGACGCGCCCCGCGCACCAGGTGCCGGAAGTTCGCCGTCCGCCACGCGTTGACCCGGTCGTCCAGGCCCGCGCGGGGCAGCCCGAAGTGGGCGACCTCGGACAGCGTCAGCTCCTTCGCCGGATACGACGACAGCGCCGTGAGCCGGTCGAACCGGTCGCGGATCTCACGGGCATCCGCCGAGCGGATCACCTGCAGCGACAGGTCACCAGCCGGACGCGAGACACCACCGTGCTCAGCCATGCTGCTCTCCACCCTCCGGCGCGACCGCGCCCTTCAGTTCGGCCAGGCGCGCCTCGAGCTGCGCGAGCTCGTCGGCGCCTTCGCCCGGGTTGTCCTCGGTGCCCGGCGCCTCGTTCAGTGCGTCGCAGACGCAGTCCGGATCGCTGGACACGCCCGCCGCGCAGTTGCACTTCCACGCGTCGCTCGGGCGCGCGATCTCCGCGTCGTGGCCGCAGTGCCGGCAGGTCACCTGCAGCGACGAGCCGCCGTCATCAGGCATGGGTCAGGCCCTTCAGGTCCAGAGGGAGAGTGGCGCGCCGGCGGCAGCTGGGGTGCCGCCGGCGCGGGTCGAGCTACTTGCTGTCGTCCGCCTTCGCCGCGGCCGCCCGGGACGGCTTCGACGGCGCGGGGGCGGGCGCCTCGTCGACGACCACCACCGGGGCGGCCGGCTTCTCGGGCTCGTCGGCCCACACGCCCGGGGCGGTGATCCGCTCCGCGACCTCGGCCGGGACCTCGTCCTCCGGCCCGTACGCCACGTTGTCCACGTGGACGTAGGTGCTCAGTCGGCGACCCATCACGCCACCGTCGCCGAGAAAGACAAGTTCGGGTTCGCCAGCACCGGCAGGCCGATCGCGGCCGCCTTCGTCCAGATCGCCACCGGGTCCTGCGTCGTGTACGCGCCGGCGACCAGGCCCGGCTGCTCCACGCCAGGGGCCAGGCCGTAGCCGAGCTCCATGGCCTCGGCCGTCGTGCCGAGCAGCACAGCGCCGAGGTCGGTGCCGTCCGGGCTGTTCGGGTCGACCGGGGCCGGGAGGAACAGGAACTTGTTCACCGCGATCGGGCGGACGGCGGCCCCGTTGACGTTCACGCGGGCGTCGTAGGTGTAGATCGGCGGCAGACCGTAGGCCTGCAGCACCGCCGCCACCCCGTCCTGCGTGGCGATCGACGGGGTGACGCCCTGCGCGGCCAGCAGGCCCCGCATCTCCGACGAACGCAACAGGTATCCGAGGTTCTGCGTCGAGGTCACCGCCGCGCCGGGCGGCTCACCGTTCTCATCGATGTAGGCCTGCTGCCAGGACAGCATGTCCTGCAGCGGCGTGGCCGTGGCCACGGTCGACCACAGCACGCCCGCGGTCACCGTGTTGCCGCCGGCGCGACCGAAGTTCACGGTGCCCGTCACGCCGTTCTCCGACAGCGCGATCTGCCCGGACACCAGCGCCTCACCCCGCGCCAGCTCCAGCCGGGCCGCGACCGCGCGCGCCATCCTGGTGGAGTCGTCGAGCACCGCGTTGCGGATCGCATCGCTCGAGGCGCGCGCGTTCCGGAGCCGGTCGTACTCGCCGAGGCGGATCTTCCGCGAGATCGGCGGCAGCTCCCCGCTGACCCGGGTGAGGCCCGGGCGGGCGGCGATCGGGGACTCCGCGTCGTAGGCGCGGAACGTGGCGGCCTCGGTCAGCCCCTCACCGCCGGCGGTGAAGCGGAACTGAAGGTCGTCGATGATGCGGTGGGGCAGCCACCGCGACAGAGTGAAGCGGTTGATCTCCAGGTCCTGGAGTGCCGCGCGCGAGTATCCGGTGAGTTCCGCCGGATCCACGTAGTCGGTGTTGAGCAACATCAGCTACTACCCGCCCTTTCAGACGAAGATGATCCGGCCGGCGACATCCGCCTTGCCGGCGGCGTCGACAGCGATCGGGAGATTGGCGTCGACGACGATGCAGTGCACGAGCATCGCCCCGGACACCGGCGTGGACGTCGACGCCGGCGCCCGGACCACCGTGAACAGCAGACCCGCACACGCCTGGCGACCGTCGGAGGCGGCGTCGTCGTACAGCCCGTACTTGCCCGACGCGGTGATCTTCCCCAGCGGCAGCCCGGACATCAGGTAGCCGTCCGGGTAGTGAGTGCCGGCCGTGAACGTGGTCATGTCCAGGGTGATCGACCGGGCGGAGTCGGTGCCGTGCGCCGACCCCAACCACGACTGGTCCTCCTGGCCGAAGGTCTCGGTCCTGATGCTGAGATCCATGGTGTGCCCCCTCAGGCCGTCTTGCCGTGGCGGAGCGCGTAGAGCTCGCTGCCGCTCTTCATCCGCGCGGCCGGGCCGTCATCGCCCCCGTCGCCGCCGTGACCGATCTCCCGCACCGGGACCAGACCCTTCTGCAGGGACGCCAGCGTGGCCGCCGCGCCCTCGCCACCGGTCTCCAGCTGGGCGAGCCAGTGCTCCCGGCTGGCCGGCGCGATCCGGCCGTCGTCGATCGCAGCCAGGACCAGCTGCTCGCGGTCATCCCGCGACTGCCGGTCAGCGGCCTCGGCGCCACGCTGGGCAGCCGCTCGCGTCGACTCCCACTGCGCGGCGTCGACGATCACCGTGCCCTCCGGTGCGCCTCTGGTGCCGGCCTCGGCCCGCTCCTGCAAGGCCTCGTCCAGCGCGGCCATCGTCGTGGCTTCGTCAGCGCCGGCAGCGACACCGAGCCGCTGCCGGACGTCGTCCAGGAAAGGCGACACGTTGTCGCTCCTCTCGGTTGTGGATCGCCCAGCCGCGGTCGCGGCGGGAGTTGTGCGGAGCACCGGCATCACCGGTGCTGGGGCCTGGGCCCGACCCGCGTGCCGGTAGGCGGACAGGTCGTGCCGATCCGGGTCGCGCAGGCTGTCCCACATCCCCCAGAAATCCAGGTACGAGCCCGCGCCCGGTGTGACCTGCTCGCCCTCGGCAGTGCCCGTCTCGTCGGCGGCCGCGACACGGTCTGCAAGCCCTGCGGCGACGGCCTCCTCTGCCGTGTACCAGGTCTCCGCACGCATGACCTCGCGCCACTGTTCGGCGGTTCCACCTGCCCGGGCCGCGTAGGACGCGGCGTAGGAGTCACTGGTCGAGTCCAGCCGGCGCGCGTAGCTGGTGATCTCGGCGGCGTCACCGATCGCGACCCCCCACGCGTCGTGGATCATCATTTGCGCGCCGATGCCCATGACGATCTCGTCGCCCGCCATCGCGATGACCGAGCCGGCCGAGGCGGCCAGGCCGTCGACTCGGACCACCACGCGGGCCCGGTGGGCGCGCAGCACGTTGGCGATCGCGACGCCCTCAGTCGCGTCGCCGCCGGGGCTGTTGAGGTGCAGCACGATCTGGTCGACGTCGAGCGAGGCGACATCGCGCACGAAGTCGTCGGCGGTCAGGCCGAACCAGCCGCCGATGGTGTCGAACACGTAGACGTCGGCCGAGGTGGTCGTCGTGGTGTCGGTGCCGTCGGGCGCGGTGGCCAGCGCGAGCACCGGGCCGACCTGGTACCAGGCAGGCGGGTTCTCGCCGGCCAGCGCCACCGCTGGGCGCCGGTTCACACCACGACGAGATCGAGCAGGCACAGGTCCTCCAGGGGAGCGGGTCACGCCGCGGTCGGATCGGCGGCGGGCGGGGGCGCTTCCGGGTCGGCGCCAGGAAGGCCGTACTGCTGGCGCAGCGCTTCCTCGAGGTCGGGGTCCCAGCGCAGCAGTCCGGAGTCGACGAGCATCTTGATCGCCGCCGCGGTGGCGGGATGCCGGGAGCCGATCTCGTCGAACTCGATGCACGGCGCAGGCTCGTCCGGGCCGTAGTTCAGGTCGACGATGTCCTCGACGATGTGCGCGTTCGCGACGTCAGCCTTGGCCTGCGCGACTGTCTGCAGGCCGAGGGTGAAGAAGTCGGCGAACGTCGTGCCGAGTGCCCACGAACCGGTCTGCGTGCCGAGGTTCAGGAAGTGCGCCAACACCGCCCGGGCGATCTGCTCGTCGTGGTAGCGGATCGCGGGCATCGCATCTGGCAGTGCGCCCTCGACCCCGCGCAGCTCCAGCTTCGCGCCCTTCGGGATCCCGCCGCCGGCGTCCGGGCCGGACCGGAAGCTCTCGGCCAGCTTGCGCCCGGACTCCAGGTCCGTCGCCGAGGCCGCGGTGTAGATCGGCACGCCCATGCCGTTGCGCTCGATCGTCTGCGCCTGCACCCGCAGCAGCCGGTCCTTCAGGACCCAGTTCTTGTAGGCCGGGCGCAGCAGCGACGTACCGAACCAGTTCCCCGCCTCGCGGTCGTTGCAGTACATGACCAGCCGCGACACCGGGATCGGCTCCGCCACACCCTTCTGGACGATCGACTCCAGCCCACCGTCGCGCGCCACGTTGATCGCCTGCAGCGTGGCCGGCATCCGCGGCGCCAGCTTCCGCAACCGGGCCAGCCCGGCCTCGTCGATGCGATACAGCTGCTCGAACGGCATGTGCCCGAACACCAGGTCCAGCAGGGAGGTCTGCAGGTGCTCGCCCCAGGAGAAGCGGTCCCGGGTCCGGCGTGCCGCCGAGGCGGGCTGCTGTCCCTTCACCGGGAGGTTCAGGTCCTGGGCGACGTGCGCCACCACCTCAGGGCGGGCGTCGAGCGGGTTGATCCGCCACGTCGTGCGGCGCACCGGCAGCGTCACCGCGCGCAGCACCGAGGTGACCTGCGCGTCCTGGCGGCGCATCGCGTCGTACACCTGCACGCTGTAGGGCCACCGCAGCTCCGGGGTGGTCTCGCGGGTCGCCGCCGCCCACCAGGCGCCGCCCGACTGGTTCGCATAGCCGATCTCGGTCGTCGGAGCACTCACCGATACCCACCTCCCTCCACGTCAGAAGCCCATCCGTGCGAAATCGACCCGCTCCAGCCCTGACGTGCCGGTCGGCGTCAGTGCCTGCGGCTCCGGCACCGTCTCCGGCTCGTGCGTGAGCAGCGCCCACACCGCCATCTGCACCGCCTCCAGCGGGCTGATGTCCACCTCGCCGCGACGCGAGAACGTCCACAGATCCCCGAGCGTCCGCCGGCCCGCACCCGCCGCAGCCGCGTTCAGCTCCGGCTGGTCGAAGTGCAGCAGCCGCGGCATCTCGCCGTCGATCTCCGCGAGGAGCTCCTTCGCCGAGTGCCCGACCTCGCGCATCGTCGGCGTCAGCAGCACGATCTCCGGCAGCTCGTCCGCCTCGTTCTCGGCCAGGATGTCGGGCACCAGGTGCCCGGCCGGGCCGCCCGGGTCGATCGCCACCGGCGCGTCGTAGTCACCCGCCAGCTCCCGCAGGCGCGGCAACACCCAGGCCGTACCGCGGCCCACCACCGGGCTGGCCGCGCGATCGACCTGGGCGAGCTGCACCACCAGATCTCCGTCGCGCCATCCAGCCACCGCGATCGTGGTCTCCGTCGCGTTCGGCCACGACGACGCAACGCCGAACGCGACCGGCCTTTCCGGTGCAAAGAGCGCACCCGCGCGCGCCGCCCACGCCGCCGCCGGGATGACCCGCTTCGCCTCCGCCGGGTCCTCGTCGAAGAGCCCGATCCGCTCCCGCAGGTAGCCAGCCAGGCCCAACTCGCCGAGCTCGCCGGCGCACCAGTCCACCGTCACCAGGCCCGGCCGACGATCCGCCAACGACGGGTTCGACGGGATCAGGTGCTCGAGCGCCAGCGGATCGAACGTGCCCGCCTTGATCTGCCGGCGCACCAGCTCGGGATCAGCCGACCACTCGAACCCGGCCAGCTTCGCGTCCCCGTCGACCATGCGCTGCCGCAACTGCCGCAGCTGCACCGAACCGGCCACCCCGGCCGAGGAGGCGTAGATGACCATCGGCTTCGGCCGGGTCGTCATGCCCGACACGGCCGCCTCGATCATCGCCGGATCCAGGAACAGCGCCTCGTCGAGGACCAGGAGGTCGACGTCGTCGAACCCTCGGCCCATCTTCGCCGAGCGCGCCACGAACGAGATGAACGCGCCGTTCGTCAGCGTGATCGTCACCTGGTCGGCCGTCGAGTGCGGCTTCCCGGCCACCCTGCGCAACAGCGACGGCGTCCTCTTGATCAACGTCCACAGCCGCTTGAATGCCTTCCGACACTGTGCGAACAGATGCGCCGTGTGATAGACGTTCTGGCCCAGCTCGAACAGCGCGTACAGCTCGATGATCTCGATGACCGAGCCCTTGCCGTTCTGCCGCGGCAGGATCAGCAGCAGCGACAGCGCCGCCCAGCTGCCGTCCGCGTGCTCCCGCAGGCCGTGCTCGCACACGAACCGCTGCCACGGCATCGGCTCCATCCCGGCCGTCTCGGCCAGGAACAGCGCCTCACGCCCTGCGCTGGTCGGAGCGGATGGGGCGGACCACACCCGCGGCTCCTGCGAGCCGATCAGCTCGCATCCGCGCCACTTCGTCGAGCTCATCCGGCGTGTCCTCCTCGGGCTCGTCGAGCACAGCCGCGGCCTTCGCTGACACCTTCGGAGGGGCCGCAAGCTTCCGCAGCTGGTCCAGCACCCGCATCAGCGCGCCGGCGGCGACCCGATCACCCGCGTCGAACTCCCGGGCCAGCTGCCTGGCAAGCTCCGCCGACGCCGTCGCCTGCACCGCGTCCGGCATCGTCCGCAGCTCGCGGTTCACGGCGATCAGCATCATGCGGCGGGCCATGCCGACCACCCGCCGTCGTCTCGAAATCTGGGCCACTTTTCCGGGCCGTTTTCGGCGTTTTCGCAGGTCAGAAACGGCGCCGAAATCGCGTACCGATCTTGATCGGGATTTCCGCCCGGGAAACGGCCGCTGAAATAGGAATCGGAAGATGGCTGCGGGGTCGTCTGCGTGTCGCGCTGGATTTCCTGGCGGTTTGTGCTACCAGACGGGTAGCTCGACGCTGCTGCGTCGTGCGCGTCGCATCTGGTTGCCGAGTCGTGCGCCTGCTCCGCGGTTGCATGGCGAGCATGTGATGCGGTCGCCCTCTTGACCTCCGAGTGCTCGGGGGTTCGAGTGGTCGAGGTCCATGCGGCTCGGGTTGGTCATGATGCCGTCGCACTTGGGACCTGCGATGGGGCAGTGCGTGCCGATGGCGGCGGGCAGCAGCTCGCGTCTGCGTCGCTGGTGTGCCGAGCCGAGTCCGCGTTGTGTGGTGGTGCCTCGCCTGGCCCAGCGTTGGTTGTCGCGTCTGCTGGTCATGGCCGGCTGCTCGGGGTGGGGTGTACGGCGGTGGGTGTGCCGAGGCTGGGCGCGTCGATGGTGGGCACGCGGGGTGCTGCGATGAGCAGGCCGGCGAGGAGTCCGAGGAGGACGAGCGAGGCGCCGAGTGCGACGTAGCGGGGTGCGCTCATGGGCGTCACCTCGGGAACGACGAGAGCCAGCCCGAAGGCTGGCTCTGGTGACACGTGTGCGCTTGTGGGGCGCATCCTGCATCATCGCCCAGCCCTTGGTCAACTCGCCACGTCGTCCTGTGACAGCGCGGCGGCGAGGAGGGTGAATCGCTCGGGTGGCCACCATGCCTCGCATGAGGGGTGGATGCAGGCGGCGTAGCGGTCGGTGAGGTTGATCTGGATGGCTGCCTTGCGGATCTTCTGGCCGTCTTCGGTGACGATGACGTGGCGGTTGCGGCAGGCGGGGCAGGGCCGGATGGCTTCGCTCCAGCGTGCGGGGCTGACGATGGCTCGGGCTTCCATGACCCAGCGTCGTGCGTCTTCGACGGCGGCCTCGGGGTCGTCGGGCTGCCATGCGGTGAGGGCGTTGTAGGTGGGCTGGCCGTCGGCTGCTCGGGTGGTGCGGCGGATGGCGGCGAGCAGCTCGACGGCGGTGGTGTTGAGCGGGGAGCGGTGTGCGCCTCGGCTGCCGTTCCCGCTGCCGTTGGTGGAGTGGACGGCTTCGTCGACCTGGGCGAGTAGGGATGGCAGGTAGGCGGTGATGGGGCGGAGGCCGGCGTGGAGTCGTCGGAGGTGGCGGCGGTGGATGGCGCCTGCGGTGCGCATGGCGCAGAGGGCTCGCTCGGCGCCGTCGATGTTGCCGCGTTCGGTGGCGTAGGCGTGGCGGGCGCGGAGCATCCGGATGTGTTCGACGTGGATGCGGTTGACGTTGCGGAGCTGGTCGCGTGCGGCGGCGTGGTCGCGGTCGAGCTGGTGGATGCCGGGCTGGGTGAGTTCGTCGATGGCGACGCTGAGTCGGAGCGCGGCGGGCATGTCGGGCTGCTGGTCGGGCTCGGTCACTCGGCGGCCTCGGTGTCGAAGCCGAGCTGCTCCGGCTCGGCGGCGGGCACGGCGGTGCGGGGCCGCCAGATCACCCAGAGGTGGCAGTCGGGGCACTCGTACTGCTCGTGGGTGCGGGCCATGTCGGCGGCCCACACGGCCCAGTGCATGGGCCCAGGACCGTAGGCGTGCGGCTCGGTGCAGAAGACGCGCTCGGTGGTCACGGTGCGGGGAGCTCCGATCAGGTCGTGGCGATGAGCGGGCGCAGGATGGCGGCGGCCAGGAGTGGCGGCACGGCGTTGCCGACCTGCTGGTGACGAGAGGTCTTTGAGCCCTTAAACGGGTAGTCGGCCCGGAACGACTGCAGGGCCGCGGCCTCCTGGACCGACACCGGAACCGAGCCGTTCTGAAATTGCGCCTCGCCCTTGTCCCACGCCTTGTGTCCGGGCCTACCGATGCGCGGATCCCCCAGGACTGTCGTGGCCGGCCGGGTCAGCACCCACACGTCGGACCGGGACTTACCTGTGATCGTGGGTGCAGGCCTGGACACAGGTGTGTCCGGGCGGTCGCCGTGCCGTTCCGCGAGACCAGCACCACGTGTTCGGCGGTAAGCGACCTCGTCGGACCAGCCGAGCGCCTCGGCCATCGTGATCCAGCGCGGCAGCTGCGAACCGAACAGGTCCATGCCGTCGAGCGCGGCATGCGTCGGCGTAGGCGGCTGCGCGATCCCGTCCAGCCGTGCGATCAGAACAGCCCGCGTCCGCGTCTGCGGCACCCCGTAGTCGGCGGCCAGAAGCTTCCCCGTCCACGTCGAATACCCCTCCTGGCGAAGCTGCGCGGCGACGATCTGCCAGATTGGCAGTACTTCCTCGACCTGCTCGAGCACCACCCAGCGGGGGTGTAGCTCGAGCGCCCAACGCCCAGGAACCCACACGAGCTCACCGCGGGGGTCGCCTAGCCCTGCTTTCCTGCCGGCCTTGGAGAAGGTCGTGCATACCGGTGAGCCGATGAGCCCGTCGACCTTGCCTGCGAACGGGGTCGGGGAGTAGGTCGTGAGGTCGGCCTGCACGCGCCAGTGCCCGGCAGCGTCCGCGGTGCGGCATGCGTCGCGGTCGCGGTCGATGCCGACGATCGGCCCGGTGTAGCCGGCCAGACGGGCGCCTTCTTCCCAGCCGCCCGGTCCCGCGAACAGGTCGAGGATCACGCGCGGACCGCTTCCCGTTCGGGCCACTGGGCTTTCTTCAGCCACCCGGCGCCGCGCCGGCCGTCGAGCCACGGCCCGTCGAACCCGATCCAGTCGCACCCTGCCGTGGCCAGCGCGACGGCGTCGGCCTCGTCGTCGGTGATGCGGGCGAGGCCGAACCCGGGCCAGCAGGCGGCGACGGCGCGCTTCACGTCGGCCTTGGCCGCGTGCCCGTTGCCCGCGATGTAGCCCTTCATGGTGGTCGGGTTGAGTACGGCGACGGGTACCTCGGCGCGGATGAGCCGGTCGATGATCAGCCATCGGAGCGCGGCGCGCTCGTCCGGCTGGCCGAGGGTGGCGGCCCCGGGGAGTGGTCCCTCGAGGACGACGAGCTTGGTGTTGACGGTGACGAGCCCGGTGAACCACAGGAAGATCGATCGGATGCGGTCGTGGACCTCGACGAGGTCCTTGTGGTGCTTCTCGGGACACGGCTTGTGGCCGAGGTGGCAGGGCAGGGAGTCGGTGGTCTTGACCCAGGTGGTGACGTGGCCGGTGTCGGTGATCTGGGCGGCGCCTGTGCTGGTGAGCGACAGGTCGCCCCCGAGGACGGAGGGGGGCATCAGGCGACGTCCCGGTAGGAGCGGCCGTCGAGGACGCGATCGATGCTGCCCCGGCAGACGCCGAACTCGCGGGACAGTGCCGAGACGTTCAGCCGCTGGTTCGCTGCGGCGGCTCGGCGGCGGATCTCTCGGACCTGGTCTGTAGTGAGCTTGGCCCGCGGGTTGGCCGTGCCGATCAGTGGGCGCGGGTTCCACCTGCCTTCGTCGCGGCGGACCCTGTTGTCGGTCCGCTTGTGGCAGCTCAGGCAGAGCGGACGGTATCGCTCGACGTCCGTGCTCCACCGCACGGTCGAGCCGTTCTCGGTGCCCTCGATCGGCGCTGGGTCGGTCTCGTCGTACGACCACTGCCGCGCGGGATCGGGGCAGCTGGCGCACTGGTGGGTGGACGCCTTACCGCGTGCTCGCTCGACGCGCTTGTGCATGGCGCGATAGGTGGGCTGCGCACCAGTCCAATCGGCACGGCTCGGGCCGGTTCGGAGCGATGCCCGCCAGCTCTCGTAGTGCTCCTGGCACCGGAGGGCGCGGTAGACCGGCTCGGAGCAGACCGTGAGCCTGCACGTGGCCCCGAGCGGCCCCCGACAGTCCTCGCAGAGCGGGCTGGAGCAGCCGGGGCAGCGCGGCACGTCGTCGGCGCTCACTGCTCGGCTCCGGCCGCGATGCTCGCGGCGATCGAGGCGCTGTCGACGGCGGGTCCGCGCCACATGCCGTCGCGCAGCTCGGCGATACCAGGCGGGAAGCTCTCGGGGTTGACGCATTGGCCGTGAGGACCGTCGGCGGAGCGGTGGCGGTCGAACAGCTCGGCGCCGGAGAACGTTCGGTGGCACGCGGAGCAGTGGGCGGCTCGCTGACCGGTCCATCGGGCGTCACAGCCCCCGCAGGCGGCTGGGGCGGCGGGGCGGCGAACCCTGGATGCCGCTTCCTCGCTTCCCCTTTCGCGCAGGAGCGACGAACTCGGGTCCGCCGGTACATTGGGACCCTCGGGGATGTTGATGTTGTTAGAACGCGACTGAGGGGCGCTCATCGGCGTGGTGTCCTCTCGTGGGCTCGTGCCAGCTCCCGCGGGTCCAGCGGGGCGTGCTGCACCCCTGCGGCCTTGAGGCGGGCGATGTGCGCGGGTGCGCGGTCGAGCGGCTCGCCGTCGGACACGCGGACGCAGAGGGCGCCGGCGGGTTGGGCGCAGCCGTGGGGTGGGAAGGGGCAGGGGACGGTGAGGGCCTGGTCCTGGTCGGCCTGGTCGTCGAGGTTCACGCCTCGGCTCCCATCGACGGCGGCCAGGCGAGGCAGCACAGGTCGCACGTCCACGAGTCGTGCGCGACGTCGGCGCGCAGCAGCCGAAAGCACTCGGGACACGTCGGCGCGGAGCACCGGTCGCACGCCTGCTGGGCGCGGACGGTCTGGTGACGGCACGGCTCGGTCACGTCGTCGCTCCGGCGTGGAACGGGCACCGGTGCGTGCCATCCGGGAGCGTGACCCAGCCGTCCCGTCCGGCGACCATGCGCAGCACCTCGTCGGAGCGTGCGGCCCGCGAGGTGGCCGGGCACGGGTGCGCGCTGGCCATGCCGTACTGGGTGGCGGTGCCGACGAGGGGGACGTCGCACGCCCACACCTGGGCGATCACGACGCGGCCTGCGCGATCTGCTCGGCGGTCCACGGGGTGTGGTCGCAGCGCACGCCGGGCATGAGCGGGCCGCGGTGGCGCGCGGCGGGGTCGATGCGCCAGCCGTCGCCCTGGCACCAGACGCACGCCCGGATGGCCATGCGGCGCTCGCGGTCGTCGATGTCGGCGTCGGTGATCTCGTGGCCGCAGTTCGGGCAGCTGAGGCTCATCGCGCGCTCCGGGCCGGCGACGCGGCGTCGCGCGCGCTCGCGGTCAGGTGGCTGGCTTCACAGATTGAGTTGGTCCCGGACCACTTCGGGGGTCGGCTCACGGTGGTCGAGGGCAAGGACGTGCGGAGCGCAGCGGAGCATGTCCGCGGCAGCCGGGGAGCGGAGCGACCCGTGCAGTTGGGCGAAGCGGAGCGAGCCCTGGTGTATTCACTGTTCTGGTAGGGGGCACCACGGTGCATAGCTATTCGGCACCGTGGTGCATAGCTATTCGGGCCGTGGAGATCCACAACAGCGGTCCTGAGCGACCCGATAGCCCTGCACGACGGCGCAGAGCTATCGACGGTCAGGACGTCACTTCGGCGGGGAACGAAAGTCGGTACGTGGCGGCCCGCGGACGCTGCCCCCGACCGCCCACTCCGGGCGCCGTGAGCATCAGCCAGCCGGACGCGCGGAGGGCCGACAGGTGCTCCCTGACGGCCCGCTCGCCGAGCCCGGAGTTCTCCATGACGAGCTCCACGGACGGCCGCGCGCTGGTGCCCGTGCCGTTCGCGTAGGTCGCCACGATGAACGCCACGCCCTTCGTCACGATCGGTACCGGGGCGGCGCGGAAGCGTCGTTCCCACTCGTGTTTCCGGCACGGTTCGGCCTTCCAGGTGTCCACTCACGCGGGCCTCTCTTCGGTCGCCCGACGGTTGGCCGCCAGGCCGAGGGAGCTGCGGATCCTGGCGGTGGTGTAGGTGGTCATGCGGGTGTGGCTGGCGATGTGCGCGTCGGGGAGTCCGCGCGTGTGGAGGATCAGCACCAGTCGTGCCCGGTCGGGGTGGAGCAGTGCTTCGGCGGGCTCGTCGCCGGCCAGGGCACGCCGGTAGCGGCCGGGCTCGATGGGCCCGGCGTCGATGGCGGCTTCGGCCCGCCAGTTCGCGACGTGGACGGCGTGGGCGTCGCAGCAGCGTCGGCAGGTGACCTGGTTGCGGTAGCGGTGGCGCTGGTAGGCCTGCTCGGTGCCACACGCGGGGTTGCCGGTCACCGCGCGGCTTTCTTCCGTGGCGGCCCGCCGGTGCGCTTCTTGTTCTGCCAGCGGCTGGCGTATGGGCAGCTGACGGCGTGGTGGAGGTACAGCTGCTGTCCGCGTGCGCGTGCGGCGGCGGCGGGTCTGGGGCCGAGGACGCCGTACTTGCCGCCGAGTTGGATGACGTTGCCGCGGTCGGGGTCGGGGTCGACGTCGACGGGCATGTTGGCGCCGGTCTTGGCCATCTGGACCCAGCGGATGGGGGCGGAGCAGTAGTTGCACTGGTCGGCGGGGGTCACGGCGCGACCTCGGTGACGGGGCCCCAGCGGCGGACGAGTTCGGCCCAGTCGAGGTAGGTCTTGCCGCCGTCCTTGTAGCCCTTCCACTCGCCCTGGTGCGTGCGACCCCACTGGGGTGAGCACCCGTCGCAGTCGCCGTCGGTGCCGTCGTGGACGCCCGTGACGGCATCGGGCTCGGGGGCGCCGATGTCCCAGGCGCGGGGCGCGCTCACGTTCGCACCTCTGTGCCGCGACGCCCCTTGACGACGAGTGTGTGCGTGCCGCTGGCGACGTTGGCCTGGACGCTGGCGCGGTAGCAGGTGCCGTCCGTGATGAGCACGTAGTCGTTCTCGATCACCACGGTCTGGCTCTCGCCGCTCTCGGTGTCACGGCAGGTGACCTCGGTGCTCACGTCGTCCCTCGCCGTCTCCCGGCCTGCCTGGACGGGCATGTCGGCGTGCAGTCCTGCCGCGAGCAGCCCCGCTTCACACCGGAGCGGGCGTGCTGCCACGCGTAGACGTGCCGGTTCGGTACGACGTCGTTGCGCAGCGTCTTCAGGACGTAGCCGGGCCAGCCGGTCAGCTCTTCGGGGATGGCGCGGCCAGGGCGGACGTCGAGGGGGAACGTCCAGGAGTCGTGGGGGCCGGCGTACAGCTCGACGGTGACGGTGGTCATCAGCAGCCGCCTTCGCACGTCGGCTCGTCGGGCCGCTTCCACCCGAGGGCGACGAGCGCCGCCTCAGTGCGCTCGGGCAGTCCGATCGTCGCCTCGCCGTCGACGGTCGTGATGAGCGCCGCGAGTTCGAGCGTGACGCGCGACTCGCCGGTGCCGCCGGTGATCCGGACGGCCTGCACGGCGTTGCTGATGTCGGTGTCGCCGATGAACACGGACCCGCCGCCGCCTGCGCGGAGGGTGATCAGAACGGGGCTGCTCACGACTCACCCCCGGCGGCGGCCTTCCAGTCGTCCAGCTCGCTGTCGTCGTCGCCGACGCGGGCGTAGGACTGGAGCGCGGTCGCACCGGCGAGGGCGAGCGTGGCGTTGGCCTGGGCGAGCCGCAGGTGGTAGCTGACGGCGTCGTCCTCACCGTCGGCCCGAGCGATCGCGGCACACTCGATTTGCGCCTCGGCCTCGACGTACCTGTCGACGGCGCGCATCAGGTGCCCTCGATCCGGACGACGAACGGCGTGCCGTCGGCCATCTCCACGCTCAGCTCGTACTCGTCGACCTCGTCGAGGATCGCGACGACGTCGTCGCCGTTGAGTCCGGCCACGATCGCGGCCATCAGCTTCTCGGGGCCCATCAGGCGTCCGTCCCGAGCGGCGCGTCATCGTCGTCCTCGAACGGCAGCTGCTCGTCCTTCGGCGCCGGCGACACCGACCCGAGGTCGACCTCCATCACCCGCATCCCGATGACCGGGCGCTCCTCGCCGTCGGCGCGCTTCTCGGTCGCGATCTGCACGCACTCGGCGCTGCCGCTGAACGTCATGATGTCGCCGAGCGCGATCTCGGGGACGTTCTCGCCGGTGGACTTCATGCCCCGGAACTTGACGAAAGTCTCGGTCATCGGGTTGCTCCTGTCTCGGCCGTCGGGGCGGCCGTGGTGGTGGGGTCGAGGTAGTCGGCGCGCTCGATCAGGTCGGCGGCCAGCGCGCGGAGCCGGGGCCCGTCGAGCCAGATGCACACCGCGGTCTCATCGCGGGCGAGCACGGCCGATCCGGTGCGGGTCCACATCTCGACGGCGTGGTCATCGGCGAGCGTGGGCGCCAGGACGACGCGGCCCTGGCCGTTGACTCCGGCGTGCTCGGCCATGGAGATCACGACTCGCCTGCCGTGTCGCCCTCGGCCGCGGCGAGCTCGGCCTCCATCTCCAGCTGCTCCCGGGCGCGGGCCTCGTCCTCGGTCTCGACCAGCTCCCCGTCGAGGACGTCCTCCCCAACCTCGGGCAGGTCCGACACGTCGATCGGCCGCTCGTCGGCGGGCAACTGCGGCGCCGCGAACGGCTGCTCGCCGGCCACGTCGCGGGCGTCGCGCATCTGCTGACGCCGGTACTCAGCCGACGTCGGCACCCACTTCGCGAGCTGCCGCACCGCCGACTTCAGCCACATCGCGTCCGGGTTCGTCGTCCATGGGCTATAGGGCGAGTCGGCGCCGGTCGCGGACTTCTTGATCCGTGCGATCGCGGACCGGTTGAGCACCACGACCTTCGACGTGGCGCCGTCCTTCATCACGGCGTACGCGTAGACGAGGCGCAGGTCGCCGCGGTTGTCGGAGTCCCAGTCGATGAAGTGCCGGGGCCGCTCGTCGACGCCGGGCTGGTAGTCGAACCGGTCGCCCGTGTACACGACCTCGGCGACGACCGAGGCGACAGCACCGGCGCGGTACATCAGCTCGATGTGGCCCTGGTAGCCGACGATCCCGAGGATCTCCAGCTTCCCCTTCACCTTCCGCGGGGTGAGGTAGTACTGCTCGGTGCCGGGCTCCAGGCCCAGCCGGGCAGCGTCGAGCAGGGAGGCCAGGAACACGGCCGGGTTGTTGCCGGCCGCGACCTCCAGCTCGGTGCGCCCGGAGCGGTCGCCGTCGTACTTCTTGCCGCGCTTGAGCGCACCCTGGGCGACGCGCACCCACTGCTCGGGCTTCACGTGTGACGGCAGGACGGCGCCGAAGTCGGGGGCGTACTGGGCGACCATGGCGCGGGGGCCGGTGTCGCGTGTGGCGACGGCCTTGCTGGCGGCGTCGGTGACGGTGCTCATGCTGCGGTGGCCTTCCTGGCGGGCTTGGCGGGTCGGAGGTGGGGCGGTGCACCGTCGGCGCCGGGGACGCGCATGGCGACCTTCTGGCCGTCGCACCACGCCTCCCTGGCGGTGCCCATGGCGTCGGCGAGCAGCGCGGCGGCTTCGGTCTTGGCGGCCTTCACGGCCTTCTCGGTGGCGCACGCGCTGATGTAGGCGGTGGCGATCTCGGCGGGCACGTCGACTGCGGTGCCGTCGATGTCGGGGTGCAGCTCCTTCACCGTCTGGTAGGTGGCGGAGTGGCTGTCGATGCTGGGCCGGGGGCCGTCGTCGAGGCTGGCGATGAACTTCTCGGCCTCGGTGCGCATGAACCGGGCTTCGTCGGGGGCGGCTGTGATCTGGTACTCGCGGTAGTCGCTGCCGCCGATCAACACGGCGACGTGGCACAGCTCCAGGCCGAGGCAGTCGAGGTACCAGAGGCACTGGGCCCGGTAGTGGACGGGGATCTCGTCGGTGCTGTCCGAGCCCCAGTCGTCGGGCATCCGCGCGGTCTTGCCCTCATAGATCGCGCACGGCTTGCGGCCGCGGCGGCTGGGGTAGAGCAGCCGGTCGGGGGCGGCTGTCTGGTAGTCGCGCTCGGCGTGGACGAACGCCGGCGTGGTGCGCACCGACAGCTCGGGGTGCAGCTCGGCGAAGCGGGCGGCCACGACGTCCTCGAGGAGCGTGCCCCACCGCATGGGCTCGGTCAGCTCGACAGGCCCGACGTCGCCACGCTTGCGGTGCCACAGGCTGAACGGGGACTCGTAGGGGCTGATGCCGAGGACGGCGGCGATCTCGCTGCCACCGATGCGCCGTCGGCGGGCAGCGGCCCACTCGTCGGTGCCGGGGACCAGCCGGCCGATCGGGAGGGCGGTCATCGGACGGGCCACGCGGCATCGAGCCGGTCGCACATCTCGTCGCCGTGCCCGTCGGGGGCGATCGCGATGATGACGGCACGGTGCGCGGTCAGTGAATCGACGAGGTTCGCCCGGTCGTGGGCGAGCCACTTCAGTGCTCCGACGATGAGGTCGCGGTCGGTGTCGTCGCCGATGTCGGCGGCGATGCTGAGTGCCTGCGTTGATCCGTAGATCATCAGTCGCACCCCCAGCCCAAGACGGTCCGTTCGTAGCGGTTCTGCGCGCGGTCGGCGAGGTCCTGGTCGTAGAACGGGTACTCGCGCTCGTCCTCGGCGGCGTCGATGGCCTGCTCGTCGCGGGCGTCCTGGGCGCGGGCTTCCCCGGCCTGGAGCCAGGTCTTCGTCGTGCTCATCGGGCCAGCTCCTGCATCAGCCGGGCGGCATCCTCCGCGGGCAGGGAGCCGGTCTCACCGTCGGCCGTCGTGCGTCCGGTGATGACGACGTTCCCGCGGATCGACCATCCGTCGGTGCGGTGCAGGAGCCGGTCGATGCGGGGGTTGCTCGGTCGGGGTGGGGCGCTGATGGCGCCTTCTTCGTCGACCCACAGCGAGCAGCGGGGCCCGGTGACGTGCTCGATGTAGTTGCAGTTGATGTGGCGGCGGAGGTCGGCCAGCCCGTCGTCTCCGTTGTCGGCGATGACGATGTCGCGGATGGGCTGGTCGAGGGCGGCGGGCACGAGCAGGGCGCGGTAGCCCGCGGTAGTGGCGGTCATCGAAGTCTCCAGGGCAGGAACCGGCGCCGACGAGCGGGCGCGGGCGGGGTGGGTGTGAGCTGCACGAGCCGCCGCACGAGCGCGGTGTCGTCGAGCCACACGTGCGGGTCGAGCGCGCGCAGGTAGGCGGTCTCGTCGCCGAACTCGCGGTCGGAGAGACCGCCGCGGCGGTAGAGCCGTCCGAGGGTGTCGAGCTGCCGGGTGTGGAAGAACTCGGCGTGCGCGCGCAGGTAGGCGAGGGTGCGGCGCCGGTGGTCGGGGCTCATGTCGTCGAGCCGGATCCGGACGAGCTGGCCGCCGTCGCTCCAGGTGGCCCAGTGGTCGGCTTGGTGGAGGAGGTGGGCGAAGCCGGGCTCGGCGAGTGGGGCACCGCCCCGGCCGGCCGCATTGCTGCGGCCAGCCGAGGCGACGGAGGCGTGAGCGGTCACTAGTCGGCGACCATGCGGATCTCGTCGGCCTGCTCGCGCTGCCGCCGGATCTCGTAGGTGCCGGCGCCGATCGCGTTGGCGCCGTGCTCCTCGGTGTGGACCATGTAGGCAGTCGCGCCGTCCGGGACGGTGAGCGTGCCGAGCAGCAGCCCGGAGCGGCCCCCGTCGTCGGACGCGTCCCAGTAGCAGCCGGGCCCGTCGAAGCTGTGCAGGCTGTGGGTGTTCCCGCCCGCCGACTCCGCGCGGACGACGAGCGCGCCGGCCGCGGGGATCGCGGTGGTGGCGGCGGGCCGGTTCGGGCGGAACAGGACGATGAGGTCGCCCTGGGCCTGCGCGCAGCCGGTGAGGACGGGAACGTCGACCTGGGCGTCGAGGACGCCGAGGGTGTCGACGCCGGCGCGGTCGAGGATGTTGCCGAGCGTGGTCATGTGGATCTCCTTGTCGGTGGCGTGCATGAGGTGGTCAGGTGCGGCGGGCGAGGCCCGCGTACTCGGCGGGCGACACGTCGTAGGTCCAGGCCGCCGCGGCAACGGGGTCGGGGATGTCGGCGGGGACGGTGAGTCCGAACCGGCGGATGGTGCCGTCGCGGTCCGCGGATCCGTTGGTGCACAGCAGGACCCGGACGGGCTCGTCGTAGATGGCGGCAGGCACGTCGTAGAGCGCGAGCTCGCGGCCCGGGTTGCCCGGGTCTGGGACGTTGTCTTCGACCTGGGCGAGGCCGGCGTCGACGACGAACCGGTCCCAGCCGCGCTTCTCGATGGCGCACCGGCGGATCTCCGCGTTGGGCTCCTTCAGGATCCGGTCGGGTGCCCACCCGTCACCGGTGACGAGGTCGGCGGGGACGCGGACGCCGTGCCACCAGTGCCCGGCGTAGCCGTCGGCGTAGGCGAGCGCGGGCCCGGTCTCGCAGTGCAGCCGGGCCTGCTGGTCCCGCTCGATGACGGTGGGGCGGTCGGTGAGGATGGCGGCGCCACGCGTCGGCCACCACCAGCCGGTCTGCCAGATCGCGGCGGTTATGGCCTCTAGGCGGGGTGACGGCTCGATGGCGGCGACGTCGAGGGCCCGGGTGTAGAGCGTGGCCCAGTAGGCGTCCCACCAGGGCGACAGGCTGCTGTAGATGTCGTTCGCCATCGCGTCCCCGAGCTGGCCCCAGAGCTGGTCCCGGAGCTGGTCCCCGAGCTGGTCCCAGAGCTGGTCCCAGAGCTGGCCCCGGAGCTGGCCCCCGAGCTGGTCCCCGAGCTGGCCCCCGAGCTGGCCCCCGAGCTGGTCCCCGAGCTGGCCCCGGAGCTGGTCCCAGAGCTGGTCCCGGAGCTGGTCCCGGAGCTGGCCCCGGAGCTGGTCCCAGAGCTGGTCCCGGAGCTGGCCCCCGAGCTGGCCCCGGAGCTGGTCCCAGAGCTGGCCCCCGAGCTGGCCCCGGAGCTGGTCCCAGAGCTGGTCCCGGAGCTGGCCCCGGAGCTGGTCCCCGAGCTGGTCCCGGAGCTGGCCCCGGAGCTGGTCCCGGAGCTGGTCCCGGAGCTGGCCCCGGAGCTGGTCCCGGAGCTGGTCCCGGAGCTGGTCCCCGAGCTGGCCCCCGAGCTGGCCCCCGAGCTGGTCCCAGAGCTGGTCCCGGAGCTGGTCCCCGAGCTGGCCCCCGAGCTGGCCCCCGAGCTGGTCCCAGAGCTGGTCCCAGAGCTGGTCCCAGAGCTGGCCCCGGAGCTGGTCCCCGAGCTGGTCCCGGAGCTGGTCCCCGAGCTGGTCCCAGAGCTGGTCCCGGAGCTGGTCCCCGAGCTGGCCCCGGAGCTGGTCCCCGAGCTGGTCCCAGAGCTGGCCCCGGAGCTGGCCCCAGAGCTGGCCCGGCGCCTTCGCTCCGGGCTTGAACAGGTGCTCGCGAAGCACGGTGCTGGCGAACACGCCGCCGAGCGGCGAGTCCATCCAGATCGTCAGCGGTGGTACCTCGAGGCCGGCGGCGCGGTAGGCCTCGTGGACGGCTGCTTCGGCGGCGGGGCGGTCGCAGCGTTCGGTGGAGAGCGCAGTGGTCATCCAGCCGTCGCGGAGCTTGTCGGTTGCGGCGCGCTGCTCGGCCGACATGGTTCCGGCGTAGGTCATTGGGATGCTCCACTGGCTCGGAGGATGCGGACGGTCTTGCAGGGCCACTCGGCGCCGTCTTCGGCGCAGATGCCGTCGGCGTGGTGGTGGAGGGCGGAGATTCCGGCGACGAGGGTGTGGCGTGCGGCGAAGACGTCGATGCAGCGTTCCTCGGAGAAGTGGAGGGGGAAGACGGCTTCGTCGGTGAACACGTTGCGGCGGACGGGGTCGAACAGGATGGTCACGGCTGGACCACCACCGGCAGGGGCTCGGTGATCTGGGCGTCCCACTGGTCGATGTCCCAGCCGGGGTCGCCGGGCTGCGGGGTGTCCAGGCCAGCGAAGTCGCCGTCTTGGAGAGACATCTCTGCTCCTCGTGCCTCGTACTGCAGGTTCAGGAAGTAGCGGGCGACGGCGCACGGCAGGACCTCGTTGCGCTTCCGCAGGTTGCATCGCGGGCATGCGGTGTCGACGTTCTCGGGGACGTCGCCGGGGTTGACCACGCCGAACACGTCAAGAGCCGCCTCGTCCGCAGCCAGCGGAATCAGGTGGTCGAAGTGGATCGTCGAGTCGGCCGCCAGAGCTGCGCGGCAGAGCCAGCAGGACGCGACACCTCGAAGTGCGACGCCGCGGGCGAGGATCTCTGCGGTTCGCCACGGCCTGGTCGGTAGAGCCAGCTTCCGGGCTCGACGCCTTGCCTTCGCCGCCCGCGCGGCCTGCCGTCCGGCCTCGGACCTGTTGTACGACTGATCCTGGATGCGGATGCGTTCGAGGTTCCGCAGCCGGTAGTCGCGCTTCGCGGTCGGGTTGGCCATGCGGCGCTGCCTCATGTACTCGCGCCGACGATCAGCGTTGCGGGCAGCGGACTCGCGCCCAACGCGACGGACCTGCTCGCGGTTCTGGCTGCGGTAGAGCGCGCTTCGCGTAAGCTCCGACTCGCGGTTCTGTGCGTACCGTTCCCGGTCGAGCCGCCGGCTGCGTTCGCCGGTGATCAGCCGGTACTGCCGCGCTCGCTCGACGTTCTGTAGGCGGTAGGCGCGGTTGCAGTCCTTGCACCTGGGCTGCAGCCCGTCGCTGTTCCGGGTCATCCGACTGAACGCGTCAGCAGGTCGCGCCAGTCGGCACCCCGTGCAGACCTTCACGACTCGAACCGCTCGATGACAGGGCCGTACTGCTCTTCGACGTAGCCGCGACTGCGTGGGGGGCTCGTGCGGCGGATGTATGAGCCGCCGACCGTGGGCCACCACTCGTCCTCGTGGCGGTCCGCGAGCAAGGGCTGGGCCGCAACGGGCTCGCGGTCGCCGAGCGCGCCGACGGCGGCCAGCTGCTCGGCGACGTGGCGGGCGTACTCGTCCGGGCCGGGCCAGTACCGCGAGCCGTTGTATGCGGTGATCAGCTCTCGGCCCCATCCGCAGCGGCAGCTGGCGCGAGGCCCGTGCGGGTCCAGGATGTGCGCCCGCAGCGTGGTGGCCGCGCCCTCGATGGCCGCCGTCCGGTCGCGCTGCCCGATCTCGTCGCCGTGCCGCTCGGCGGCGGCCACGGTGGCGGCGTCACGGGAACGCTCGACGTGCTGACGTGTGTTCGCCAGCTCCATGCGGAGCCGCGCGATGGTGCCGCGCTGCTCCCCGATCGTGGCCGACGCCCGCCCGTACATGCGCCGGAAGTGCCGGGCGGCCTGCCCTTCCTCGGACACCCGGACCTCCATCCACAGGTCCTCGGGTGTGGGGGTGGCGCGGAGCCGCTCGACGAGGGCACGGGAGCCGGCGAGCTGTCCGCTCAGCAGGTTGATGCGCCTGCGCATCTTCGCCTTCTTCACGACGCCACCTGCTCGCAGACCAGGCGCACCGCGTCGTCGGGTACGCGGTTCAGCACGCGCCAGCCGTCGAAGTCGGCCCAGTGCATCGGCACCGTCGCCACCGTGAGGTCGATCAGGCCGTGCCGGGCATCCTCGCCATCGCGGGCGTTCATCTGGTCGGCCAGCGACGCCGACCAGTAAAGGACCGGGGGCAGCGTCATGACCGCACCCCGTCCGACGGGAGCCGGCCACCGGGCGCGTCGTAGCGGGCACGGGCCTCCTCGACGACGTCGGGGAACGCGCGGGTCAGCGCCAGCAGGTTCGCCGTGTCGGCCTTCATGACCGCCGCCATGATCAGCGCGTCGAACGGGACGTCGGGCAGCTTCGTCGCGACCGTGTAGTCGTAGAGGCCGCTCATCGCCCACCGCCGAGGAGCTTCGCCAGCAGCGACGTCCCCGGCGCGGGCATCCGCACCCCCGGCGACGGCGGCCGGGGTCGCAGCACCACCCCGGTGATGGCGATGGCATGGACCTCGCCGCGCCGCTCACCGAGGCGGTGGCGGGGGGTCTTGCGGCGCGAGCAGTACTGCTCGGCGATGGAGGCGAGCTGGGCGACGTCGAGGACGGCTGGCAGTTCGGCGGTGGGTGTGGCGTTGAAGCTGTCACCATAGGTGGTGGTCACGAGGGTTGCTCCTCTTGATCGGGCGGGGCCGGGCGCGGTGGTGGCGACCGGTCCCGCTGCTGTTACTGGGGGGTTTGGGTGGGGCTCTGTGGCGGGCCGGTGAGGTACCAGGCCATGGCGGCGAGGACGGCCCAGCCGGACAGCCACAGTGGGCCGCTGCCGGTAATGAGCACGGCGACGGAGATGGTGATGACGAGGGCGCCGAGCGGGTAGCCGACGCGGTCGGGGTTCGCGGGGTAGAGCAGCCGGTCGGGCAGGGTGCGGCGCCGGACGCCGGCGGCCTGGTCGCGGCAGGGCCCGCACACCGACGCTGTCCCGGCGGGATGCCGGTCGGCGTGGATCTGCTGGGCGCGCGTCTCCAGCTCGTCGTCGGTCACGTCGAGCCCGGATCGACCGCGATGAAGAACGGCAGCCGGTAGAAGCGGCCCGGGTAGCCGATGTTCAGCGTCTTCGCGTTGAGCAGGCGGATGAACTCGTGGCGCTGGGCTTCGTTGAGGTGCTGGAAGTAGAACTTCGCCTCGCCGGTGGCGAGCACGACGTACGCCTTGTAGTTCTTGTCGGTGGGGCCGACCTGGGCGCCGTCGCTGATCGCGGCCATGAAGTCGTCAGGCGGCATGGACCCGCACCAGGTGCAGCCGAGCGGCTGGGACACGAGGCCGTGGCTGGGCTCGTAATGATCGGGCCCGGGGAACGCCTTGTGGACGGCCGCGGTCGCTGGCGTCTCGGGCCGTCGGGGGCACATGAACTCGGGGGCGCTCATCGGGGGCGCCGCTGTTCGGCGTGCTTGATGACGCGGCCGATGATCAGGCTGACGACGATGGACGCGGCGAGCCACAGGGTGGCGGCGCCGAGGATGAGCAGGTCGGCCAGGTCGATCACGACGCAACCTCCGACGACCCGGTCAGTCGCTCGTGCGCGGCCAGCCACGTGACGCTGAGGTCGTCACCGGCGGCCGCGATCAGGTCGTCGAGGTAGGCGCGACGACGGTCGTCGTGTGCGGCGAACCGGGCCGTGATCTCCGCCTGCTGGCGCGCGTAGTCGTCCAGCTCCTTGAGCGTCGTGGTGACGGGCTCGAAGTCGGAGAGCGGGAACAGCGCGCCCTGATCGCCGACGATGTCGATGAGTGCACGGGCGTGGTCGCGCTTGCGCTCGTCGTCGGTGCGGTGGTCGGCGAGGGGCTCACCGTCGGGCGTCTCGTAGGTAGGGAAGTTCGCGGAGCGGAGCCCGCTCCAGTCCTCGAATTCGGCACACGCGTGCAGAATCTGGGCCTCGGTGGAGTAGGCGCGGGCGCACTGGAGGCGGTAGCGGATCTCGCGCTCGGACAGCTTCAGTCCGGCCGCTTCGGCGGCCTTGATGAGTTCGGCGGCGCGGCCGGGCTTGAGCTGGGTACTGCCGGGCGCGAACGCTTCGGGGTCGCGGAGCAGTCGGAGGCCCCACGTCCAGCGTTCCCGGATGCCACCGGCGTCGGCCGACGCGATGGCCTTCTCTTGGCGGATGTACTGGGTGGTCTTCACGACGCGGCCCTGACAGGCGGCGCGGCGACGGACTCGCCGAGCCACGTGGCGATCGTTCGGTCGCTGACGTCGACGGCGCCGTTCGTCGCGTCGAGCAAGTCCATGGAGAGGCGGCGGTAGCTGCGGGGTCTGCGCTCGCGAAGCCAGTCCTCGACCGGCTGGTCAAGGAGATGGTCGGCGAGCGCCTGCTTCGGTGTGCGCATGGTGCGGCAGACTAGCAGTCTGAGAAGCTGGACGCGGAAGCTGGTTCTCTAGCCTATTCGGGTGGTCTACGCGAAGCCCCTTCCGAAATGACTTACGCTCAGTCTCGTGACCAGCGCAGAGACGACCCGCACCCTCGTGGCCGGACGCCTACTCGACGTCGACCGCGCAGCCAAGACCAACGACACCGTTCGTCGCACCGTGAAGGCCCTGCACGGGTTCTACGGCGTGCCGGTCGAGGAGCTGGCCCGCGCCGTCGGAATCTCCCGGGCCACAATGTTCACTCGACTCAACGGCAAAACCGACTTCAGCATCGGCGAGGTCGCCGTTCTGGCAGACCTATTCGAATGCTCCCTTGACGACTTACACAAGGGCACGCTCAACCTCCAGACCCCACCGGAGAACGGCCCCTACAGCCGCACGCGCCGCGCCGCTAGCGTTCATTAACTCGACGCGCCAGTACCGTGGACCCGTGCGCGTACTGCTGGTCGAGGACGAGGTTCCGCTCGCGGAGATGGTGCGCAAGGGGTTGGTCGCCGACGGACACACGGTGCAGGTGGTGCACGACGGCACCTCGGGCCTGTCCGCGGCCACCACCGGCGACCACGACGTCGTCGTCCTCGACATCATGCTTCCCGGCCTGTCGGGCTACCGGGTCCTGCAGCACCTGCGCGCCGCCCGGATCTGGACGCCGGTGCTCATGCTCACGGCCAAGGACGGCGAGTACGACGAGGCCGACGCGTTCGACCTCGGCGCCGACGACTACCTCACCAAGCCGTTCTCGTTCGTCGTCCTGCTGGCCCGCCTGCGCGCGCTGCTGCGCCGCTCGGGCGAGGCCCGCCCGACGGTGCTCAAGGTCGGCGGCCTCGAGCTCGACCCGGCGCGACACCGCGTCTTCCGCGACGGCACCGAGATCACGCTGACCCCGCGCGAGTTCGGCGTGCTGGAGCACCTCATGAGCCGCGCGGGCGAGGTCGTGACGAAGACCGACATCCTGCGCGCCGTCTGGGACGCCCACTACGAGGGCGAGGTCAACGTCGTGGAGGTCTACGTCGGCTACCTCCGCCGCAAGATCGACACCCCGTTCGGCACGCGCAGCATCGAGACGCTGCGCGGCGTGGGCTACCGGATGTCCGACCCGGCCTGAACCGACCCCGACGGGTCGGCGGGGACGGCGGGCATCCCCCACGGCGTGGTCGGCGGGTCGCGCCGGGCGTCGCGGTCGCGCACCGGCGCAGCGGCCGGGCGCGGGGCCGGTACCGGACGCGGGGACGGCGGGCGTGCGGACGGCGGGGCCGGGACCTGCGGGATCGGGCCGGACGGCAGGTTCTCCGACGCCGCGACGGCCGGCAGCCGCACCCGGAACAAGGCGCCGCCGCCGGGTGCGTCGTCGATCTCGACCGAGCCGTCGTGGGCCGCCACCACCTCGGCGACGATGGCCAGCCCCAGCCCGGAACCGCCGTCGGAGCGGGCGCGGGCGTCGTCGAGGCGGACGAAGCGCTCGAACACCCGGCCCCGGTCGGACAGCGGGACGCCGGGCCCGTCGTCGGACACCTCGACGACGGCGTCGCCCCCGTCGCGCCGCACCGTGACGAGCACCCGCGTGGACGCGTGGCGCCGCGCGTTGTCGACCAGGTTGCGGACGACCCGCGCGAGCTGCCCGCGGTCACCGATCACCCGCACGGGCTCGGCGTGCACCTCGGCCGGGACGCCGCCGGCGCCGGGGCGCACGCGTTCGGCGTCGGCCACGTCGTCGAGGTCGACCTCCTCGCGGCGGGGCTGCAGGCCGCGCTCGTCGGCGCGCGCGAGCAACAGCAGCGCGTCGACCAGGCGGTTGAGGCGCTCCGTCTCGCCCCGCAGCGCCACGACCGTGGCCGCGTCGGACTCCCGCGGGGACGAACCGTCCTGCATGAGCTCCAGGCCGGCGGCGATCGTGGCCAGCGGGCTGCGCAGCTCGTGGCTGGCGTCGGCCACGAACCGGCGCTGGACGCCCTGCGCGTCCTCGAGCCGGCCGAGCATCTCGTTCATGGTCTCGGCCAGCCGGCCGACCTCGTCGCGCGCCAGCGGCACGGGCACCCGTCTGCCCAGGTCCTTCTCGGTGAGCCGGGCGACCTGACGACGGATCGCCTCCACCGGCCGCAGCGCCCGGCCGGCGAACTCGTAGGTGGCGATGCCCGTGATGAGAATCAGGATCGGCACGCCCACCAGCAGGTAGAACAGCAGCGTGTCGCCGGCGCTCTGCGCCTGGTTCAGCGGCTCGGCGACGTAGATGTAGACGGGCAGGCCCAGGGTCTCACCGCCCCGGGCCACCAGCACCGTGGTGACGCTCGTGCCGTTGGGTCGTGAGATCACGAAGTTGTCGTTGACGATGACCTGCCCCTCGGCGGGGCGCAGGTCCGAGATCGGGTCGCTGCGGGAGGCGTTGTTGTAGCCCTCGACCGTGAGGACCGGCGTGGACGGGTCCTCGGTGTAGTCCACGACCAGCTGGACGATGTCGTTGCCCGACCGCGAGATCGTGTCCACGGCGAAGAACGCGTTCTTGTTCGGGGCCCCGTTGTCGTTGTCGTGGACGCGGTCGGCGAGCTGCTGGGCCTGCTGCCGGGCGGAGGCGACCACCCCCTCCCGCAGGGAGCTGCTCACGAAGAACACCAGCGCGGCGCCGCCGATGATCAGGGCGACGGCCACCACCAGGGCAGCGGACAGCGCGGACGCCGCGCGCACGCCGATGCGTGTGCGCAACCACCGGGGGGACTTCGCCACGTGACGAGGGTATCCGTCGAGGCCTGTGACCAGCCTGAGCGCAGTAGGCTTGTCCGAATGGCGGCCACGGCGGGAGCCGGCACCGGCCGGCGGCAGCAGATTCTCACTGTCGCCGCACAGCTGTTCGCCCGCCACGGCTTCCACGGGGTGAGCATCGCCGAGCTGGGGGCGGCCGTCGGGGTCAGCGGGCCGGCCCTCTACCGGCACTTCCCCGGCAAGGAGGCGCTGCTCGCGGAGATGCTGGTGGGCATCAGCGAGCACCTGCTCGCCGGTGGACGGGAGCGCGCCGCCGGCTCCGACGACCCTCGCGAGGTGCTCACCGCGCTGGTCGACTTCCAGGCCGACTTCGCCCGCCGCGAGCCCGAGCTGATCATCGTCCAGGACCGTGACCTGGCCAACCTGCCCGTCGCGGCCCGGCGTCAGGTCCGGCAGCTGCAGCGCACCTACGTCGAGATCTGGGTGGAGACGCTCCAGCGCATCCATCCGGGGCTGAGCACCGACGCCGCCCGGGTCGCCGCGCACGGGGCCTTCGGGCTGCTCAACTCCACCCCGCACACCGGCGGCAGCACCGACGCCGCGGCCCTGCTGCGCCGGATGGCCGTGGCGGCGCTGACCGAGCTCACCTCCTGAGCAACCGCAGGCCGTTCAGGCAGACGAGCACCGTCGACAGCTCGTGGCCGGCCACGCCCAGCGCGAGCGGCAGCGCACCCACCAGGTCCCAGGCGACGAGCCCGACGATCACCGCGCACGCGAACGCCAGGTTGGCCCGGGACACCCGCCGGGCCCGGCGGGTGAGCTCCAGCAGCGGCACGAGCCCGGCCATCGGGTGGCGCAACAGCACCCCGTCGGCGGCCTGGACGCTCAGCGCACTGCCGCCGCCCACCGCCAGCCCGACGTCCGCCCCGGCCAGCAGCGGCGCGTCGTTGATGCCGTCGCCGACCGCGAGGACCGTGCGACCCCGACGCTGCCACTCGACGAGCACCGCGGTCTTGTCGGCGGGCAGCAGCCCGGCCCGGACGTCCGCGATCCCGATCGACGTCGCGACGGCGGCCGCGGGTGTCGCGGCGTCGCCGGTGAGCAGGACGGGAGCCCGGCCGAGCAGCGCTTCGAGGTCGGCGACGGCCACCGCGGACTCGGGCCGGACCTCGTCGGCGAGCGCCAGCACCCCGAGCACGTCACCGTCGCGCAGGACGACGACGGCGGTGTGGCCGGCGGCCTCGAACCGGTCGACGACGTCGTCCGCGCTCCCGCACGGCCCGGCCGAGCGCGTGCTCGCTGCCGGCCTCCGCGGCGGCGGCCAGGACGAGCACCTCCGGCGGCCCGGACACCTCGACCACCCGCGGCCGCCCCAGCGTCACGGTTCCGGTCTTGTCCAGCGCCACCGCGTCAACGGTCGCGAGTGCCTCCACCACCGTGGCGTCCTTGAGCAGGACCCCGCGCCGGCCCGCGGTGGCGATCGCGGCGAGCAGCGGCGGCATCGTGGCCAGCACGACCGCGCAGGGCGAGGCGACGATCATGAACGTCATCGCGCGCAGCAGCGTGGGCTGGAACTCCGCGCCGAACAGCAGCGGCACGGCCAGCAGCGCGAGCGCCCCGACCACCACGACCGCGGAGTAGCGCTGCTCGATGCGCTCGACGGTCAGCTGGCGGCCGGCCTTGGTCTCGGCGGCCTGCCGGACCTGGGCGGCGATGCCCGCCACGACGGTCCCGGTGGGGTCGCGGTCCACGCGCACGGTGAGCGTGCCCGTGCCGTTGAGCGTGCCGGCGTGGACGCCGTCCCCGGTCCCGACAGCGACGGGCAGTGGCTCGCCCGTGAGCCCGGACGTGTCGACGTCGCTGGCCCCGGCGAGCACGAGCCCGTCGGCGGGGATCCGCTCGCCGGGGCGGACCAGGACCTCGTCACCGACGACCAGCTCGGCCACCGGGACCAGCCGGTTGTCGGCACCATGGTGCCCGGCGCCATTCGTCAGAACAGTGGCCGTCTCCGGGGCCAGGTCGAGCAGCGCGTCGATGCTCGCCCGGGTGCGCGCGGTCATCACGGCCTCGAGCGCGCCGGAGCTCGCGAAGATGACGATCAGCAGGGCGCCGTCGAGGTGCTGGCCGATGGCCGCGGCGGCGACGGCGGCCACCACCATCAGCAGGTCGACGTCGAGCCGGCGCTGCGCCAGCGCCCGCAGGCCCTCCACCGCGGGCTCCCAGCCTCCGGCGAGGTAGCAGACGACGTAGAGCACACCCACGACAACGGCGGGAGCGCCGAGCAGGTCGGCGGGAACGGCGAGGGTGAAGGCCAGGAGCGACAACGCCGCCCACCGGACCTCGGGCAGGGACCACATGGGTCGAAGCATAACTGCGCATACACGCAGATACGCAGCAAGGTATTACCTGAGCTGCTGCTCAGATGTAGTCTGGCCGCGTGCACGACGGCATCGAGGGCTTCGTGATGCCGCACGCGGAGCAGGTGCGGCGGGCCAGCGATGCCCTGCGCCTGCTGGCCGACCCCACACGGCTCAAGATCCTGTGGGCGTTGCTGCAGGGCGAGACGTCGGTGGCGTGCCTGGCCGAGCTCGTCGGCGCCGCCCCCACCGCCGTCAGCCAGCACCTCGCGAAGCTGCGCCTGTCGGGCCTCGTCGAGGGGCGCCGCGAGGGCACGTTCATCTACTACTCGCCGGGCGCCGACCTGCGTCCGTTGCTCACCGAGGCCCTCGCCCTCGGCACCGTGAGCACCCCCTGAGCTGCCCGCTCGTCGACGCGGCGCTGTCCGTCGCGGTCGCCGCCGCCCGCGCCGGCGGGGCCGTGCTGGCCGCCACCGACCGCACGCGCGTCGACGTCACGCTCAAGGACGCCCGCGTCGACATCACCACGTCCGCCGACGCCGCGTCGCAGGCGGCGGTGATCGCGGCGATCCGCCGGGCGTTCCCGGAGCACGGGGTGATCGGCGAGGAGGGCGACGTCGCCGGCGCCGATCCGCGGCACGTCTGGCTCGTCGACGGGCTGGACGGCACGAGCAACTTCCGCCACGGCATCCCCTGGTACTGCGTGTCCGTGGCGCTGCGGTGCCGGGAGCACGGGGCCGACGAGGTCGTGGCGGGCGCGGTGTTCGACCCGGTGCACGACGAGCTGTGGTCGGCCGGCCGCGGGCGGGGCGCCACCGGCAACGGGGTCGCGCTGGAGGTGGACGACACCGCGGCGCTGTCGCGGGCGGTCGTGGTCAGCCAGATCCAGTCGTCGGATCCCTCCGCGATCGGCGCGTTCACCACGATGTTCGAGGCGCTGATGAACGCGGCGGGCGGGGTGCGGTTCGTCGGCGCCCCCGCGCTGATCCTGAGCCACATCGCGGCCGGCCACTACACCGCCTACGTCGAGCGGGCGATGGCTTCGTGGGACATCAGCGCAGGTCAGCTGATCCTGGAGGAAGCGGGCGGGCGGTTGACCGACTTCGCCGGGAAGCGTGTGGCCTCGGCCGCCGTCACGGACGTGGTGGCGACGAACGGGCCGATCCACGAGGCGCTGCTGGCGGTCCTGGCTCGGCTGTGACACTCGTGGAGCAGGTCCGCCTCCGCAGTACTTCCGGCCTCGACCACGTGCTCCCCCGCGCTGCCCGTCCCGGACGCGGGCCGGGCCGGCTCACTCCGGGCCGCGCCGGACCGTCGGGGGCTCGCCCGTCGTCCCCCGGTTCACCCCGGAGAGGCCGCGGCGCCCCGGGTCGCCGCCGTAGGCCGCGTGCATGCGGGGGCCGGCGGCGGTCAGCCCGCCGTCCACCGTGACCTCCTCGCCCGTGACGAACCGCGCGGCGTCGGAGGCGAGGAACGCGATCACCTCGGCGACGTCCTCGGGTCGGCCGAGGTCGGGCCAGGGCTGGGCCTGCGCCATCACCGCCGCGGCGGTGGCCTCGCCCGCTCCCACCAGCGGCGTCACGATCAGGCCGGGGCTGACGGTGTTCACGCGGATGCGGTCGGGCCCCAGCTCGGCGGCGGCCACCCGACCGAAGTTGATCACCGCCGCCTTGGCCGCGGAGTAGGCCTGCGGGCCGGCCCCCGCGGACGACCCGGCGACCGACCCGATGTTGACGATCGACCCGCCGCGCCCGGACGACCGCATCGCCCGCGCGCCGTGCTTCGTCCCGAGGAACACCCCGCGCACGAGGACGGCGAAGGTGTAGTCCCACTCGTCGACGTCGATGTCGGTGATCCGGCCGAACGCACCGCCGACACCGGCGTTGTTGACCACGCAGTCGAGCCGCCCGAACTCCTCGACGGCCACCGCGACCGCGGCCTCGACGTCCGCCTCCTGCGCCACGTCGGCGCGCACGAAGCGGACGCCGTCCCCGAACGGCTCGGCCGCCACCGCACCGGTGTCGGCGTTGTAGTCGGCGAGCACCACCTTCCCGCCGTCGGCGACGAGCCGCCGCACGGTGGCCAGCCCGATCCCGCTCGCCCCACCGGTCACCAGGGTCACCCTCTGCACGTCGGTCACCCGCTGATGGTGCACGAACACACACGTAACCCCCTCGAAACATGCACGGTGGGCGGGCAGAATGAGCCGGTGGGTCCCTTCCGTCGACTTCTCGCCAAGGCCGCTCGGGCGTCGGCCACCATGACCGAGCTGGAACAGCGACGCCTGCTGCTCACCAGCCCGTGGGAGGAGGAGTTCCTGCACTGGGCGCTGAGCGACGACGGCCCGCGCCTGCACGGCCACTTCGTCCCGCAGAGCCGCCGCAGCCGCAGCGTCACGGCGTCGGGCTGGTGCCCCGGACTGCGCTCAGAGCGCGTCGTAGGCGACGAGTAGCTGCAGTTCCGCGTCGCGGAGGTAGCGCTCCACCTCCACCGCCGCCGCGGCCCGGTCGCCGGCCTCGAGCAACGTGCAGATCGCGTCGTTGCGGGTCAGGTACGGCTCGTGGAACTCCCGCACCCCGGGCATGCGGTGGAAGACCAGGCGCATCTCGGCGAGCAGGAGCGCCATCTGCTGGTCGAGCCGGGGGCTGTCGGCCAGGGCGACGAGCGCGCGGTGGAAGTGCTGGTTGGCGGTGGCCACGGCCGCCCAGTCCTCCGCGTCGGCTCCCGCCACCCCCTCGCTGACCGCGGCGCGCACGGCGGCCACTGCGGCGTCGCCGAACGCCTCCCCGTGCAGCACGGCGGCGGGCTCGACGAGGCGCCGGACGCGGTAGACGTCGCGGACGGCGTCGCGGTCGGGCTGGGCGACGAACACGCCGCGGTTGGGCTCGCGCACCAGCACCCGCTCGGTGACGAGCTGGCTCAGGGCCTCGCGGATCGTGTTGCGGGAGACGCCCAACGCGGCACAGAGGTCCTGCTCGGGCAGCCGCGCGCCCGGCCGCAACCGGCCCTCGACGACCTCCTCGCGCACGGCGTCGGCGACCCGGTCGGCCGTGGACGTGCGGGCCATGAGGCGCCGGGCCCGGCCGAGTGACGTCAGCGCCTCGCGGGTGGGGTCGACCGTCGTCATCGGCCCACCCTAGGTGACCGACATGTTCATCTGCCTGCGGATCCCCGCTTCCTATTGCTGGATTGTTGAACAATCCCTACGGTGAGTTCCCATGAGTGAGGTGAAGTCCGCCACCAGCCGGTGCGCGGTACTCGGCGCGATGTTCCTGAAGATGTGCGCGATGTTCCTGAAGATGTGTCTGAGAGGCCCGAGATCGAGCACAGCCGGGCCGGGGGCCTCTCCGACACATCCTTGGCCACCAGCGCGATCGGGCCCGGTTTCATCACCCAGACCACCACCTTCACCGCCAAGCTCGGCGCGGCCTTCGCTTCGCGGTGCTGGTCTCGATCCTGGTGGACGTCGCGTCCAGCTGAACGTCTGGCGGGTCATCGGCGTCTCGGGCCGGCGGGCGCACGAGCTGGGCAACGAGGTCCTGCCGGGCGTCGGCTACGTCCTCGCCGCGCTGGTGGTGGTCGGTGGCCTGGTGTTCAACATCGGCAACACCGGCGGCACGGGCCTCGGCCTGAACGCGCTGTTCGGACTCGACGCGAAGATCGGCGGCGCGATCTCGGCGGTCGTGGCGATCGCGATCTTCCTCAGCAAGCGGGCCGGCGTCGCCCTCGACCGGATCGTCGTCGTCCTCGGCGGGCTGATGATCCTCATGACGCTCTACGTGGCGATCGTGTCGCACCCACCGGTCGGTGACGCGCTGCGCAACGTCGTCCTGCCCGGGAAGGTCGACTTCCTCGTCATCACCACGCTCATCGGCGGCACGGTCGGCGGCTACATCACCTGCGCGGGCGCCCACCGCCTGCTCGACTCCGGCCTCACCGGCCCCGAGCACGTGCGCGCCATCTCCCGCAGCTCGGTCATCGGCATCCTCGTCACCGGCGTGATGCGCGTGCTGCTGTTCCTCGCCGTGCTCGGCGTGGTGACCGGGGGCGTCGCGCTGGCCGCCGACAACCCCGCGGCCAGCGCGTTCCGCTCCGCGGCCGGCGAGGTCGGGCTGCGGGTGTTCGGGATCATCCTGTGGGCGGCGAGCATCACCTCCGTGATCGGCGCGGCCTCCACCTCGGTGTCGTTCCTGACCTCCGATGCCACGTCGCCGCGCCGCCGGAACCTCTACACGGTGGCGTTCATCGCGGTCACCACGGTCGTGTACGTGCTGGTGGGCGCCGCCCCGGTCACGCTGCTGGTGTTCGCCGGCGCGTTCAACGGGCTGATCCTGCCGATCGGGTTCACGGTGGTGCTGTGGGTGGCCTGGCGCCGCCGCGACCTGCTCGGCGGCTACAGGTACCCGGCCTGGCTGCTCGGCATCGGCGTCCTGGCGTGGCTGCTGACGCTGTACCTGGGCTACCAGTCACTGGGAGAGTTGACCGCGCTGTGAGCCGCATCGATCTCAACTCCGACCTGGGCGAGTCGTTCGGGCGCTGGACCCTCGGCGACGACGAGGCGATGCTCGGCGTCGTGACCTCGGCGAACGTCGCCTGCGGGTACCACGCCGGCGACGCGACGACGCTGCGCTCCACCTGCGCCCGCGCCGCTGCGAACGGGGTGACCGTCGGCGCCCAGGTGTCCTACCGCGACCTCGCGGGCTTCGGCCGCCGGTTCATCGAGATGGACGAGAGCGAGCTCGCCGACGACGTCGTCTACCAGCTCGGCGCGCTGGAGGGCCTGTGCCGGGTGGCGGGCACGACGGTGCGCTACGTCAAGCCGCACGGCGCGCTCTACAACGCGGTGGTGCACCACCGCGAGCAGGCGCGCGCGGTGGTGGCGGCCGTGCGCGACTACGACCCCGCGCTGCCCGTCCTGGGGCTGCCCGGTTCCGAGCTGCTGCGTGCCGCGGAGGCGGCGGGGCTGCGGGCGGTGCCGGAGTTCTTCGTCGACCGCGGTTACACCCCCGAGGGCACGCTCGTGCCGCGGTCGCAGCCCGGCGCCCTGCTCGACGACCTCGACGCCGTGACGGCGCGGGTGCTACGGATGGTCACCGATGGCGTCGTGGAAGCCGTGGACGGGAGCCACGTGCGCGCCACAGCGGAGTCGGTGTGCGTGCACGGCGACTCCCCGGGCGCGGTCGCGATGGCGCTGGCCGTCCGGGACGGGCTGGCCTCGGCCGGGGTGGAGCTCCGTGCCTTCTGACCGGACGGTGCTCCCCGCCGGTGACACGGCCGTCCTCGTCCAGGTCGCGGGCCTGCCGGAGGTGCTGGCCCTGGCCGCCGCGCTGCGCGAGGCAGCGCTCCCGGGCGTGCTCGACGTGGTCCCGGCCGCCCGGACGGTGCTGCTCACGACGACACCCGGCACCGACCTCGCCGCACTGCGCCGGGCCGTGCTGGCTCTCCCGGTGCAGGCCGGGGCCGGGCCGGCGTCCGGTGCGGCCGTCGAGATCCCCGTGACCTACGACGGGCCCGACCTGGAGGAGGTCGGGCGGCTCACCGGGCTCGGCGCCGGGGGGGTCGTCGAGGCCCACACCGGCACGCCCTGGCGCGTGGGCTTCGGCGGGTTCGCGCCCGGCTTCGCCTACCTCGCCGGAGGGGACGAGCGCCTCCACGTCGCCCGCCGCGACGAACCGCGCACGAGCGTCCCGGCGGGGTCGGTCGGCCTGGCCGGGGAGTTCAGCGGGGTCTACCCGCGCCCGTCGCCGGGGGGCTGGCAGCTCATCGGCCGCACCGACGTCGTCCTCTGGGACGAGACACGCGACCCGCCGGCCCTGCTGCAGCCGGGTGCGGAGGTGCGCTTCCTGCGGGCCACGCGAACCTCCCCACCCCCGGAGCGGATCGCGACCGAGCCGAGCGGCGGGGACCTGGAGGTGCTCGCCACCGGCGCGTCCGCGCTGGTCCAGGACCTGGGACGGCCCGGGCTCGCCGCGTCCGGGGTCGGGCGGTCGGGGGCCGCCGACCGCGCGGCGCTGCGCCTGGCCAACCGGCTCGTGGCCAACCCCGAGGACGCGGCGGGGATCGAGGCCGTGTTCGGCGGCCTGAGCATGCGCGCCCGGAAGCCCATGACGGTCGCGCTGGCGGGCGCGCCGGCCCCCGCGGACATCGACGGGCGACCGATGGGCCACCACGCCGTGCTCACCCTGCGTCCCGGGCAGGTGCTCACCCTCGGCCCTCCGCCGAGCGGGCTGCGCACCTACCTCGCCGTGCGCGGCGGGATCGCCGTGCCCCCGGTGCTCGGCTCCCGCGCCACCGACGTGCTGTCCGGGGTCGGCCCGGCCCCGCTGGGCCCCGGCGACGTGCTGCCCGTGGGTCCGGAGCCGGCGACGTTCCCGATCGTCGACGTGGCCCCGGTGGCCGTGCCGCCGTCGGACGTCGTCACGCTGCGCGCCCTGCCCGGCCCCCGCGTCGACTGGACGGTGGACGCCGCCGCGCTGGTCCGCACCACCTGGACGGCGTCGAGCCGCAGCGACCGCGTCGGCATGCGGCTGGAGGGCGGGCCCCTGCGTCGCGCCGACCGCGGCGAGCTGCCCAGCGAGGGCATGGTCCGCGGCGCGATCCAGGTGCCGCCCGGCGGCGAGCCCGTGCTGTTCCTCGCCGACCATCCGGTCACCGGCGGCTACCCCGTCGTGGCCGTCGTCCTCGACGCCGACGTCGACCGGGCCGCGCAGGTGCGCCCGGGTCAGCAGGTGCGCTTCACCCTCGTCAAGGAGTACCCGTGATCCCCGCCCACGCCCGCGCGCAGTTCCGCGACGGCCTCGTCACCCCCACCGCCGGCTGGTGCGACGGTTACACGCAGGCCAACCTCATCGCCGTCCCCCGCGACCTGGCCTGGGACTTCCTGCTGTTCGCCCAGCGCAACCCGAAGCCCTGCCCCGTCCTCGACGTGCTCGACGCCGGCGCGGTGTCCGGGCCGCTGGCCGGCGGGGACATCCGCACCGACGTGCCGCTCTACCGGGTCTACGTCGACGGCGAGCTCGTGGACGAGGTGCCCGACGTCCGGGAGCACTGGCGCGAGGACCTCGTCGGCTTCCTGATCGGCTGCAGCTTCACGTTCGAGGACGCGCTCGCCGCCGCCGGGGTGCCCGTGCGGCACGTCGAGCAGGGCGTCAACGTGCCGATGTTCCGGACCTCGCGACGGTGCCGCCCGGCCGGGGCCGTGTCTGGGCCGCTGGTGGTATCGATGCGGATGGTGCCGGAGGCGCTGGTGACGACCGCCGTCGAGGTCCCCGACTACGGCGACGCGGTGCGCGGCGAGCCCGGCGACGTGCCGGTGTTCTGGGCGTGCGGCGTGACGCCGCAGGGTGGTTGAGTCGCGCCCGCCACTGGCGATCGCGCACGCGCCCGGCCACATGCTGATCACCGACGTGCGGGACGCCGACTACCGCGTCTAGAGATCGCCACCCCGACCAGGCAGATCGCCCCGCCCACGACCGCCAGCACCGGCGGCACCTCGCCCAGCAGCGCCGCGCCCAGCAGGATCGTGATGGGCGGGACGATGTAGGTGCTCACCCCGAGCCGGCCCGCGTCCATCCGCGCCAGCGCGTAGGCCCACGTACTGAACGCCAGCGCGGTGGGCACCACCCCGAGGTAGCCGAGCCATCCCGTGGCCGACGCGGGGGCGGTGCCGAGGTCGTCGATCAGCCCCGGCGCGAACGGCAGGCACGCGACCGCCCCGATCGTGCAGGCCAGCCACGTGACCTGGACGGCCGGCAGCCGCCGCAGCACCGGCTTCTGCGCGAGCACCCCGATCGCGTAGGTGACGGCGGCGGCGAGGCACAGCAGCACGCCGAGGAGATCCGAGGCGTCGCCGTTCGAGGTGGCCGCGCCCACCAGCACCGCGCCGCCGAACGCGATCAGCGCACCGATCACGAGCCAGCGCGGGAACCCCTCACCGAGAAGCACCCCGGCGAACAGTGCGATGAGGATCGGCCCGACGTTGACGAGCATCGCCGTGGTGCCCGCGTCGACCCGCTGCTCGGCGGCGTTGAGCGCCACGTTGTAGATCGCGAACCAGGCCAGCCCGCAGAGCACGATCAGCGCCCACTCGCGGCCGGTCGGAGCCACCCAGCGGCGGCCGAGCAGCAGCGTCACACCCAGCGCCACCGACCCGACCAGCAGCCGGCCCAGCGCGAGCGACCCCGGCGCGTAGGAGGCGCCGACGAACCGGATGGCCACGAAGGCCGATGCCCAGGCGAGGACGGTGACCGCCACGGCGGCGAGGGCGGTCCACCGGAGGCGGGAGGGAGCGGAAGTCGTCACCCCGGGAACGCTAGTGAGCGCCGCCGACGATCTCGCGCCGTTTCCCGTCGTCGATGCTCCCGGAGCGGAGCGGGAGGGCCAGCCGCGTCGGCTCCGGGCGGCCGCGCAGGACCGTGGTCTCGCCCTCCTCCCAGCGCCGGGCCTCGGAGCCGGCGGCCAGCTCCACCGCCGCCGACGACGCCAGCACCCGGCCCGGCACCTCCTTGGCCAGCTCGGTGATCCGGGCGGCCTCGTTCACCGGGTCGCCGATCACCGTGTACTCGAAGCGTTGCAGGTCACCGACGTTGCCGGCCACCGCGTCCCCGGCGGAGACCCCGATGCCGACGTCGGTGTCGGGAAGCTCGGCGGCCAGCCGCTCGCCCAGGAGGCGGGCGGTGGCCAGCGCCGAGCCCGCGGGATCGGCGATGTCGACCGGCGCCCCGAACACGGCGAGCGCGGCGTCGCCCTCGAACTTGTTGATCCACCCGTGGTTCTGCTCCACGACCTCCACGACCACCGCGAAGAAGCGGTTGAGCAGCCCCACCACCTCCTCGGGCGGGCGCCTCGCGGCGAGCGTGGTGGAGCCCACGAGGTCGACGAACAGCACGGCTACCTGGCGCACCTCACCACCGAGCCGGATCTCGCCGGCCGCCGCCGCGGCCTGCGCGACGTCGCGTCCGACGTGCCGTCCGAACAGGTCGCGGAGGCGCTCACGCTCGCGCAGGCCGGCGACCATCGTGTTGAACCCCGCCTGTAGCTGCCCGAGCTCGGTGCCGTCGTAGACCGGAACGGCCGTGTCGAAGTCACCGCGTTCCACCCGGCCCATGGCCCGGTGCACGGCGTTGACCGGATCGGCCACGGCGCGGGCGGACCCGACGGTGACGACGAACCCGATCACCAGCGCCGTGCCGCCGACCGACAGCATGATCACCGCGAGCTCGGCGGCGGACACGTCGGCGAACACCAGCGCCGAGATCCCGGACAGCAGCAGGCCGACGACCGGCACTGCCGTGCCCAGCGCCCAGAACAGCAGCGACCGCACCACCACGCCGGGCAGTCCGCGGCGCCGCGGGGAGCCCTCGTCCAGCACCCGTGCGGCCGTGCTGCGCAGGATCCGTTCGGCGAGCAGGTAGGACGTGGCGCACGTGGTGATCCCGCCCAGGAGCACCGTCTCGCCGACCGACAGGGCCAGCCGGTGCGAGTAGCCGATGTTCAGCTCGACGAACAGCGCGACGGCCACGACCCACAGGACCATCTGCACCGTGACCAGCCGCAGCGGCCCGTAGAGGACGATCCGCCGCTCCCGCAGCCGCCGGGTGGCCGCGTCGCCGTTCTCGCGCATCCGGAACCGCCGGGCGCCCCACATGATCCCGACGGGCACCGCCACCAGCAGGTAGCCGCCGAAGGTCGCGAGGTTGAGCAGCCGTACCTGCCCGGGGTCGGCGACCGGCCCCTCCGGCACGACCCAGGCTGCGAGCACCAGCACGACCCCCGCGCCGATGACGTTCGCGACGACCACCGCGGCCACGAGTGCGAGCCGCGCCGGCAGGGTGAGCACCGACCGCCGCCGTACCCGTGTCATGAGCAGGGAGTTTAGGCCGTTCGGGGACGCGCGGCCGGGGCATCACCGGTTGGCGGACGACGACGGCTGCTCGCCGAGCAGCGCGCGGAGCCGCGAGAGTGCCCGGTGCCGTGTCACGCGGAGAGCTCGTGGCGTGGTGGTGAAACGGAGAACCAGTACCCCACGCTCCTGCTCCGGTCGCTGGTCGCTGGTCGAGGACCCTCCGCACCACGGAGCACCTCGGAGTGCCCCGACCCGGGGGTCCCACGTGCACCCGGGGACCGGGGAAATCGCGTCAGCGCAGCTGACCGGTGCTGCGGCGCTTGATGGCGCCGTAGGCGGCGGTGCCCAGGAACAGCACGATGCCGACGATCGCGAGCCACAGCAGCGACTTGACGACGAAGCCGACCACGACGAAGACCAGCCAGATCACGAGCAGGCCGACGAGTACGCGAGCGATCACGGGACAACCCCCCAACGGTGCGGGCCCGCGACGCCGCGGGCTGTTCACCCGACGCTACGCCGAATCGTGCCGGCGAGGTGGGCCTTCCCGCGCGAGGTGACGTCGAGGTCCCAGCCGTCGTCCACGGCGTGGGTGCGCAGCTCCACGATGGACGGCAGCAGCAGCGGCCGGCCGAACTCCACCTCGTAGGTCAGGGCGTCGGGCAGCCGGCCCTCCAGCGCGGCCAGCGCGTGGGCCGCGGTCCACATGCCGTGGGCGATGGCGCGCGGGAAGCCGAACGCCTTCGCTGTGAGCGGGTGCAGGTGGATCGGGTTGACGTCGCCGCTGACGCCCGCGTAGCGCCGTCCGGTGCCGGCGTCGACGCGCCAGGTGGCGGTCGCGGAACCGTCGACTCGCGCACGCGAATCCGCCGACTCGCGCACGGGAAACGGGCGACTCGCGGGGGCGGTGGGGATGGTGGGGTCGGCGGGGGCCGTGGCGCCGCGGGCCAGGTAGGTGCTGCGGCCGTCCCACACCCGCTCGCCCCCGGCGGAGATATCCCCCACGAGGTCCACCTGGGCGCCCTTGGGGTGCGGCACGAACCGCTCGGCCCGGACCCCGACGTCGAGCGGCTCGGACGCGTCGATCGGGCGGTGCACGGTGATCCTGTTGGCCACGTGGACGAGCCCGGGCAGCGGCAGCGGGAACGACCGTCCGGCCATCAGCTCCACCTGCAGCGGGAACGCGAGCAGGTGCGGGTAGGTGGCCGGGAGCGTGTCGCCGACGGTGAACCCGCAGACGCGGGCGTACCCGGCGAGGTGCGCCCGGTCGACCGTCGCCGACCGGTGCAGCTGCGTGTCGGGCAGCGTGTGCGCCCGCGGGCCGACCGATGTCAGCGCGGCCTTGGCGTAGAGCGTTCCGAGGCGCACGGTCAGGCCCCCAGCAGGCTCTGGCCGCACACGCGCACGACCTGCCCGGTGACGCCGCCGCTCGCGGCCTGGCCCAGCCAGCCGACGGTCTCGGCGACGTCGACGGGCAGGCCGCCCTGCCGCAGGCTGTTGATGCGACGCCCGGCCTCGCGGGTGCCCAGCGGCATCGTCGCGGTCATCTCGGTCTCGATGAACCCGGGCGCGATCGCGTTGATCGTCGCCCCGCGCTCGGCCAGCTTCGGCGCGAGCGCGCGGACCATCCCGATCACGCCCGCCTTGCTGGCCGCGTAGTTCGTCTGGCCGCGGTTGCCGGCGATGCCGCTGGTGGAGGCGACGCAGACGATCCGGCCGGAGTCCGACAGCACGTCGCTCTCCAGCAGCGCGGCGTTGATCGTCAGCTGGGAGCGCAGGTTGACCGCCATCACGGCGTTCCAGCGGTCGGCGTCCATGTTGGCGAGCAGCTTGTCGCGCGTGATGCCGGCGTTGTGGACGACGAGGTCGACGTGGCCGTGGCGTTCCTGCACGTGCGCGATCAGCCGCTGCGCGGCGTCGGGCGCGGTGATGTCGAGCTGCAGCGCCGTGCCCCCGGCCTGGTTGGCGACGCGGGCCAGCGACTCCCCGGCCGCGGGGATGTCGACGGCCACGACCGTGGCGCCGTCGCGGGCGAGGGTGGCGGCGATGGCCGCGCCGATGCCCCGGGCCGCCCCGGTGACGACGGCGACGCGCCCCGCCAGCGGGTGCTCGACGTCGGCCGGCTCCTCCACGGTCGCCGGGCCGACGTGCACGACCTGGCCGTCGACGTAGGTGGACCGGGCGGAGAGGAAGAAGCGCACCGACGACCCGATGGCCGCGTCCGGGCTCACCACCAGCAGGTTCGCGGTGGCCCCGGCGCGCACCTCCTTGCCGGCGGAGCGGATCAGCCCGTCGAAGGCCTGGGCGACGGCGGCCGCCTCCACGTCGGTATCGATGCTCGGGCCCGCGAGCGGCCCTTCGGAGGGGTCGCTCTCCGGGGAGAGGACCAGCAGCCGCCCACCCGGGGCGAGCCGCTTCACGGCGGGAGTGAGGAACTGCTGGACGGCGGCGAGGTCGTCGAGGGTGCGGGCGGCCGTGGCGTCGAGAACGACCGCGGCCACCTTCCCCTCGTCCCCGGCGTCCGGGCTCGCGATGACCTCTACGGCGGCGTCCTCGAGCAGCGCGCGGACGGGCTCGGCGAACGCGCCCGCCCCGATCACGCCGACCAGTGCAGGCCCGGTCAGCAGGGGCGCGCCGGGTGAGTGGCGGCGCAGCACGGGGATGCGCGGCACGCCGAGGCGCTGGACGAGGGGGTTCTGCGAGAGGTCCCGCAGGGTGTCGTTGCTCATGATCAGGCCCCTTCGAGGATCGCGACGACGCCCTGGCCTTCGGCGGCACAGATGCTGATCAGGCCGCGGCTGCCCGGCCCCTTCTCGTGCAGCTGCTTCGCCAGGCTCGCCACGATGCGGCCGCCCGTCGCGGCGAAGGGGTGGCCCGTCGCCAGGCTGGAGCCGTTGACGTTGAGCTTCGAGCGGTCGATCGGGCCCAGCGGCGCGTCGAGGCCCAGGCGCTCCTTCGCGAACGCCGGGTCCTCCCACGCGGCCAGGGTGGCGAGCACCGTGGACGCGAACGCCTCGTGGATCTCGTAGTAGTCGAGGTCCTGCAGCGTGAGGCCGTTGCGCTCCAGCAGCCGCGGCACCGCGAACACCGGGGCGGTCAGCAGGCCGTCGGGGCCGTGCGTATCGGAGCCGTGCACGAAGTCGACGGCCGCGGTCTCGGCGTCGACGACGTGCGCGAGCACCGGCAGCTTGTGCTCGGCGGCCCACCCGTCGGAGCCCAGCAGCACCGCCGACGCGCCGTCGGTGAGCGGGGTGGAGTTGCCGGCGGTCATCGTCGCGCCGGTGCCGTCCCCGATGCCCTTGCCGAACACCGGCTTGAGCTTCGCCAGCTTCTCCACCGAGGAGTCCGGGCGCAGGTTCGCGTCGCGCGTCAGGCCGAGGTAGGGCGTGACCAGGTCGTCGAAGAAGCCGCGGTCGTAGGCGGCGGCGAGGTTGTGGTGGCTCGCGACCGCGAGCTCGTCCTGAGCCTCGCGGCTGATTTTCCACTGCAGCGCGGTGAGCGCCATGTGCTCGCCCATCGAGAGCCCCGTGCGCGGCTCGGCGTTCTGCGGGATCTCGGGCACGATCTGGCCGGGCCGGATCCCCGCGACGGCCCTGAGCCGGTCGCCGAGCGACCGCGCCCGGTTGAGCTGCATGAGGACGCGGCGGAAGTCGTCGTTGACGGCGACCGGCGCGTCACTGGCGGTGTCGACGCCCGCGGCGATGCCGCTCTCGATCTGCCCGAGGGCGATCTTGTTGGCGACGAGGATCGCGGTCTCCAGCCCGGTGCCGCATGCCTGCTGGACGTCGTAGGCCGGGGTCGTCGGGGAGAGCCGGGAACCGAGCACGGACTCGCGCGTGAGGTCGCGGTCGCGGCTGTGCTTGAGCACCGCACCGCCGGCCACCTCACCGATGCGCAGGCCGGCGAGCCCGAACCGGGCGACCAGGCCGTCCAGGGTGGCGATCAGCATGTCGCGGTTGGAGGCCTGGGCGTAGGCGCCGTTCGCGCGGGCGAACGGGATGCGGTTGCCGCCGATCACGGCGGCCCGGCGAGCTGTCTTCGGCATGCGAGGGTCCTTCCCCTTTGTAAGCGGTACCGAAAGTACACGGTACTGGCGGTGCTGGGCATGTGACGTCACCCGCCTAGCCGATACCCGAAGTACGCGATACTGTGAGTTACGTGAACGCTGTCCGGGACAAGCGCGCCAGCCGGTGGGACGCCCACCGGGAGGCCCGCCGCGCCGAGCTCACCGACGCCGCCATCCTCGCCATCCGCGCCCACGGCGCCGGTGTCGGCATGGACGACGTCGCGGCGCAGGCCGGCACCAGCAAGACCGTGGTCTACCGGCACTTCGCCGACCGCACGCAGCTCTACCTCGCGGTGTGCGCGCGGGTGGCCGGCATCCTGTCCGTGCAGGTGCGCACGGCGATGGACCGCGCCACCCACCCCCGCGAGAAGGCCGCCGCGGGCATCGAGGCCTACCTGCGGCTCATCGAGCACGACCCCGAGGTGTACCGGTTCGTGGTGCACCGCCCGCTGGTCGACCGGGCGCTGGCCGAGGATCCTGTGGCGGATCTGGCCACGCTCGTCGGCGACCAGGCGGCCGCCGTGATCGCCGCCCAGCTGATCCGCTCGGGCAAGGACACCACCGCCGCCACCACCGCCGCCACCACCTGGGGCCACGCCGTCGTGGGCCTGGTGCGGGGCGCGGGCGACAACTGGCTGGCCCGGCCGGCGGGAGTCACCCGCGACGTGCTCGCCACCCAACTCACCGACCTGGCCTGGTCCGGACTCTCCGGCGTCGTGGCCGCCCCCCTGGAGGCACTTTCATGAGCTCCGTTCTGCAGACCGTGCTCGACGGCCGCTGGGCCGCGGTCCGCGACGAGGTCCGCGCGCAGATGGGCGAGGTGCAGACCGATCCCTCGCTGCCCACCGAGCAGTACCGCGCCCAGATCGCCGGGTATGTCGCCGAGCTGGCGAAGACCGGCCGCCCGCACCAGGGGTTCGACCCGGCCTACGGCGGTGGCGGCGACGTCGGCGGTGTCGTCGCGGCGTTCCAGATGCTCGGCCACGGCGACCTGTCGCTGCTGGTCAAGGCCGGTGTGCAGTGGGGCCTGTTCGGCGGGGCGCTGCAGAACCTGGGCACCGCGCGCCACCACGACCGCTACCTGCGCGACATGATGGACGGCACGCTGCTGGGCTGTTTCGCGATGACCGAGACGGGCCACGGCTCCGACGTCCAGCATCTGCGCACCACCGCCACCTACGACGCGGCCACGCAGGAGTTCGTGATCGACACCCCGGAGCCCGGCGCCCGCAAGGACTACATCGGCGGCGCCGCCCGCGACGCCCGGATGGCGGCGGTGTTCGCGCAGCTGATCACCGGTGGAACCTCGCACGGCGTGCACTGCTTCCTCGTGCCCATCCGCTCCGACGCCGGCGACGCGCTGCCCGGCGTCACGATCACCGACTGCGGCGAGAAGGCCGGCCTCAACGGCGTCGACAACGGTCGCCTGGTGTTCGACGGGGTCCGCGTGCCGCGCGAGGCGCTGCTCAACCGCTACGCCGACGTCGCCGAGGACGGCACCTACTCCAGCTCCATCGAGAACGAGACGCGCCGCTTCTTCACGATGCTCGGCACGCTCGTGCGCGGCCGGATCAGCGTGGCGGGCGGAGCGGGCACGGCCACCCAGAAGGCCCTGACGCTGGCGGTCCGCTACGGCGCCACCCGCCGGCAGTTCTCCGACCCGGCCACCGGCGAGGAGGTGGTGGTCCTCGACTACCTCGCCCACCAGCGCAAGCTGCTCCCGGCCCTGGCCACCTCCTACGCGCTGCACTTCGCGCAGGAGGACCTGGTCGGGCGGATGCACGATCTGCAGAAGTTCTCCGAAGGGCCGCTTGCGGGCCCGAGCAGCGATACCGCCCCCGTGCAGGACGAGCAGCTCCAGCGCGACCTCGAGACCCGCGCCGCCGGCATCAAGGCGCTCGGCACCTGGCACGCCACGGCCACCATCCAGGCCTGCCGGGAGGCCGCGGGCGGCGCCGGTTACCTGTCGGAGAACCTGCTCCCGCAGCTCAAGGCCGACACCGACGTGTTCACCACGTTCGAGGGCGACAACACCGTCCTGCTGCAGCTCGTCGCGAAGACGCTGCTGTCGGACTACGCGCGGAAGGTCGGGAAGCTCGACCTGCTCGGGAAGGTCCGCTTCGCCGCCGACCTCGTCGGCGGTGAGGTCGCCGAGCGCACCGGTGCCCGGTCCCTGCTGCGGCGCGGCGACGTGCGCGACCGGGCGCACCAGCGCCGGCTGCTCGTAGCCCGCGAGGAGCACCTGCTGGGCAGCCTGGCCCGCCGGATGCGCGCGGCCCTGAAGCCCGGCGTCGACCAGTTCGCGATCTTCAACGCGGCCCAGGACCACCTGCTGGAGGCGGCGCGCGCCCACGTCGACCGGATCGTCTTCGACGCGTTCGCCGACGCCGTCGACCGCGCGCCGTCCACGGTGCGCGGCCTGCTGGAGCTGGTGCTCACACTGCACGGGCTGAGCGTGCTGGAGAGCCGCCGGGCCTGGTTCCTCGAGCACGGCTACCTCACGGTGAGCGGCAGCAAGGCCCTCGCCAGCGGCGTCAACGAGCTGTGTGCGGCCCTGCGCCCCCACGCCCGTGACCTGGTGGACGGCTTCGGCATCCCCGAGCAGTGGCTCGCCTGCCCGTTGCTGGACGGCGAGCAGCAGCTCACGACCGAGGCACCCGCCGAGGAGGCTCCCGCCGACCTGAAGGCGGTCGGCTGACCGGTTGATCGCCGCCCCCCGCGCGGTGATCGGCGCGACCCGCACGCAGGCGTCCCGGGCCCTGTAGGCCCTAAGAGCGCGCTGCCTCGATGTCGGGGATCCGCACCGCGATCCACTCCACCAGCCCGGTGAGGTGCTCCGTCAGCTCCGCGCCGAGCGGGCTGAGGCTGTAGGTCACCTGCGGCGGCGTGGTGGGGGCGACCTCGCGGTCGAGGAAACCGTCCGCCTCCAGCGTGCGCAGGGTCTGGGCCAGCATCTTCTCGCTGACCCCACCGATCGTCCGGCGCAGCGCGCTGAACCGCCGCGGCCCCGTGCGCAGCGCCGCGAGAACCAGCACCGCCCACTTGCTCGTGACGTGGTCGAGGATCGTGCGGCTGGGGCAGTTGCTGTCGAACACGTCACCCCGCAGGGGGTGCCCCAGGCCGTCCACCTGCATGCTCACATCTGCCTCCGGCACTTACCTCTGGGTACGTACTTACTAGTGGTTAGCGCCCAGGCTAGCGTGGTTCCCATGATCACCGTCACCGGAGTCACCGGAAACCTCGGCCGCGTCGTCCTCGACGACCTCCTCACCCGCATCCCCGCCACCGAGATCACCGCCGTCGCGCGCACGCCCGAGAAGGTGGCCGGGCTGGGCGTGGACGTCCGCCGCGGCGACTACGACGACCCCGAGTCGCTGCGCGCCGCCTTCACCGGCACCGACGTGCTGCTGTTCGTCTCCGGCTCCGACGTGACGCCGGGCGTCCGGGTCCGCCAGCACGGCAACGTGGTCGACGCCGCGAAGGCCGCCGGAGTCGGGCGCGTCGTCTACACGAGCGCGGTGCACGCCCAGGACGGCCCGGGGTTCCTCGCCGACCACGGTGTCACGGAGAACCTGCTGCGCGACTCCGGCCTGCCGCACACGGTGCTGCGCAACACGTTCTACGCCGAGGCACTGGTCAACCCCGGCCTCGCCGGGGCCGTCGCCGCGGGCGAGCTGAAGGGCGCCGACGAGGGGAAGCCCGTCAACTTCGCGACGATCCGCGACATGGGACTGGCCGCCTCCCGCGTGCTCACCGACGACGGCCATGTGGGCGCCACCTACGAGATCGGCGGGCCGCTGTGGACCGTGTCGGATCTGGCGCAGGTGCTGTCGGACGTCTCCGGGAAGCCGGTGGCCTACCGCGCCGTGACCGCCGACGACCTCGGAGCCGCCGGCTTCGTGCACCGGCTCATCGCGTCGGGCCTGTTCAGCGAGCCGTCCGACGACCTGGAGAAGCTGCTGGGACGTCCGGTGACGCCGCTGCGCGCGTCGGTCGAAGCCGTCCTCTGACCGATCCGTCGTCGGATGACGCGGTGCGGGGCGCGTCAGGGACGGGCACCGGGCAGGAGCGCGTCCACCTCGGCCGCGGTCGGCGCGGTCGCCGGACCGGGGCGCGTCACGGCCAGGGCCGCGGCCACGTTCGCCCGGCGCGCGGCCGTCCGCAGGTCCGCTCCGTCGAGCAGGGCCGCGGCCAGCACCCCGCAGTGCGCGTCACCCGCGCCGTTGGTGTCCACCGCCGTGACGCGATGGCCGGGCACGTGCTCCGTGCGGCCGTCGCGAGTGAGCAGGCAGCCGTCGGCGCCGTCCCGGACGATCGCGACCGGCACCCGCTCCGCCAGCGCCGCCGACGCGACCCGGAGCTCATCCGAGCCGGTGAGCAGCCGGGCCTCGCGGGCGTTGACGCTCAGCACGTCCGTGCGCCGCAGCAGCCGTGCCCAGCGGCCGGCGTCGATCTCGGTGACCAGCGGGCCCGGGTCGACCAGTACCGTCCCCGCGCCGCGCTCGACCCGGTCGAGCAGCGCGTCCGCCTTCGCGTCGGCGAGCAGGCTGTAGCCGCTGACGTGGACGACGTCGCCGGCCCCGGTCGGCACGGGGACCAGCGGTCCGGCCTCCGCGCCGCTGCCGGTGACGAACGTGCGCTCGCCGTCGTCGTCGACGAGGACGACGCAGACGCCCGTGTCCTCGTCGGGGGTGGGCGCCGCCGCCGCGCTGATGCCCTCCGCGGCCAGCGCCGTACGGACGGCGTCACCGTACGGCCCGGTGCCGTGCCCGCCCGCGTAGACGACGGCGGCACCGGCCCGGGCCGCCGCGGCCATCACGGTGAAGCCGCCGCCGGGCAGCAGGCTGGTCGCCGACGCCATGACGTCACCGCCGACGGGTGGCAGTGCGGGCACCCGCATGACGAGGTCCAGGAGCACCTGGCCGGTGCACACGAGCCGGCCGGTCACCGCAACCGCAGCGCGAGCAGCCCGTCGGCGACGGGGGCGAGGTCGAGGCGGTTGACCCGCACGACGGTGTCGAGCAGGTCGGCCGGCAGCCCGGCTGCGCCGTGGTGCGCGCCGAGCACCGCGCCGCACATCGCCGCGACCGTGTCGGTGTCCCCGCCCATGCCGGCGGCGAGCGTCAGCGCGCCGAGCGGGTCGTCGCCCCGCGCCTCCACCAGCGCGAACGCCGCCACCACCGACTCCTGCGCGGCCACCGACGTCCCGATGACGCCGGAGACCGCGTCGGCGAGCGTCGCGCGGTCCATGCCGCGGACCCAGCCCCGGGCCCACCGGATGCGGGCCGCGACATCCCCGCCCGCACGCCAGTGCCCCCGGCAGGCCCCGGCCGCGGCGGCCCGCTCGGCCTCGTCGAGCGCGTCGGGCAGGTCCGCGCCGCCGACACCCGCGGACACGGCGGCGGCCACCGCGGCGGCGGCCGCGATGCCGATGCCGGTGTTGTGGGTGACCCGGCTCGCGGCGACCACCGCGTCCACCAGCGCGTCCGGCAGGGGGACCGCGATCCCCACCGGCGTCACGCGCATGGCCGCGCCGTTGGTGGTGCCGTCGCGGCCGGCCTCGTCGGGGGACTCGCCCGCGTGCAGCCGCTGGAGGGCCCGCTTCGTCGACGGCCCGAGCAGGTCGGCCGAGCCGCGGCGGACCATGTCGGCCTCCCAGCGGTCGAGCGCGTGGGCGAACGCCATCGCGTCGACGTGCCCGGCTCCCTCGATCAGCAGGCGCGCCAGGAGCAGCGCCTGCCCGGTGTCGTCGGTGACGGTGCCGGCGGGCAGGCCGGGTGCGATCGGCTGGTCGGGCGCACCGGCCAGCAGCCGGTCGATCGTCCCGTAGCGGGCCGCGACGGCGGCCCGCGACATCGACTGCGTGGGCATGCCCAGCGCGTCGCCGAGCGCGAGGCCCGCGAGCGCGCCCACGGCACGGTCGCGGGCACCGGGGTCGACGAGATCAACGGCCATGGGCGAATCCTGGCAGTCTCGGGGTATGGAACAGCGGGTCGAGATCGAGGGCGGGTGGGACACCACCGCTGCGATCATCGACGGACGGTGGCTCGAGCGCACCGCCCGCCGCCCCGACGCCGAGCCGCGCCTGCGCCGGCAGAGCCGCCTGCTGCTGTGGCTCACCCCGCGCCTCCCGCTGCCGATCCCGGTGCCGGTCGTGGTGGGCGAGAAGCCCCTCGTCGTGCGGCACGTGCTGCTGCAGGGCGAGCCGATCGACCCCGCCGCCGATCCCGCCGCCCACGGCCGGGCGCTGGCCGGATTCCTCCGCGCGCTGCACGCCACCCCGCTGGACGGCGCCGTGGCCCGCGGCGTGCCCGGCCCCGCGGAGACCCTGAGCCTGCGCCGCGTCGCGTTCGCCCGGTTCGTCACGGAGGTCGTGCCGCTGCTGCCCGACGCGGCCCGGGCCCCGGCGTCCGCCGTGCTCGACCGGCTCGCCGACGCCCCCGCCGACACGCTGGTGCACGGCGACATCGACCCCGGCCACGTCCTCGTCCGCGACGACGCCGTCACCGGCATCATCGACTGGGGCGCCACCCGCGCGGGCGATCCCGCCAAGGATCTGGCCTGGGCCCTGCACGGGGCTCCGATGCTGTTCGCCGCTGCCGTTTCCGGCGGCTACGACCTGACCGCTCCGATCCAGGCCAGGGCCCGGGACTGGCACCGCGTCGGCCCGTTCTACGTGGCGGCCCACGGCCTCGACACGGGCGACACCGACCTGGTCGCCGAGGGTGTCGCCGCGCTCAGCGCGCTCGCGCCGGCCGCATCTCCGGCACCGTGAGCCCGCCCGCGTCCACGATCAGCTCGTCGTCGGGCCCCATCGAAGCAGGTTCTGATCCATGCCGGCCCCTCCGCAGACGGTCCCGCCACTGACACCCTCGGCGAGCGACCTGATCACACGGTTGACACGCAGCCACATGGTTCCCTCGTGTCGTCCCGTGAGCGACGACGTGTTCGCCGCCCTCGCGGGACACCACCCGCCGTCACCTGCTCGACCGGCTGCACGCCCACGACGGCCAGACCCTGGTCGAGCTCTGCGCCGACCTCGGCATGACGCGGCAGGCCGTCAGCAAGCACCTCGGCGTGCTGGAACGGGCGGGGGTTGGTGGTCGTGCTGCGCCGGGGGCGGGAGAAGCCGTCGTCTTCTTTCGACGGAGGTTCCGACGTGGTCACCGACCGCGGGAGGTGCTGGAGTTCGACCCGCCGCGGCGGTTGGCCTACCGCTTCGCCCCGAACGTCGACGGCACGCCGTTCCCGGCCACGCGGGTTCGAACCGCAGGCCGACGGCGTCCGCCTGCTCCTGGTCCACGACCGGCTCGGCGGGCCCGAGGACGTGGAGGGCTGGCGGCGTGGATGGACGCCGATCCTCACCAACCTGCAGGCACTCCTGGAGGGGCGGGTTCCCGACGCCGCTGCACCCGCTTCCGGGTGAGCAGCACCGCCACGAGCCAGCCGGTGTTCACCAGCAGCCAGCCGCGCTGCCACAGCCCGTTGTACGCGGCGCCCGTCTGCAGCAGCAGCACCACCGACACCACCGCGACCACCACGCTGATCGGCGCGAACACCTTCTCGTCACGACGACGCGTGAACGCGAACAGCAGCATCGCGGCCACGATCGCGATCTCGTAGGCGCCCACGGCGAGACCGTGGACGGTGCCCGGCAGGTCGTCCACGGTGTTCGGGGCGGTGCCGCACCCGGCGGCGCCGAGCGGGCAGCCGGTGCGGAACGACGCGATGGTCAGCCCCGCGACGCCGGCGAGCGCGAGCGGTGCCCCGAGCGCGCCACGCAGGGTGGCCGCCGCGAGCACGTGGGCGAGGCCGAGGAAGACGATGGCGACGATCCCGACCGGCGCCACCGCCGAGCCACGGCCGGCGAGGCTGGAGACGTAGTCGCTGGTCAGGTCGTAGCCGGGCGCGAGCGAGCCGGCCACCAGCGTGTCGCCCCAGAACAGGACGACACCGGTGACCGCGATCTTGGGGTCAGGCCTGGGCCAGGTCACCGTGCTGCGTCCGGAGGTCACGCTTCAGGATCTTGCCACTCGGGTTCTTCGGCAGTGCCTCGGCGAACACCACGTACTTGGGCCGCTTGAACCCGGCGAGCTTCTCCCGCGCGTGGGCGTGCACGGCGTCCTCGGTGAGGGTGACACCCTCCTTGGGCACCACCACCGCCGTCACGGCCTCGATCCACGTCGGGTGGGAGATGCCGAACACGGCCACCTCCGCGACGCCGTCGAGCTCGTAGAGCGCCTCCTCCACCTCGCGGCTGGCGACGTTCTCCCCACCCGTCTTGATCATGTCCTTCTTGCGGTCGACCACCGAGAGGTAGCCGTCCTCGGTGAGGACGCCGAGGTCACCGGAGTGGAACCAGCCGCCGCGGAACGCCTCGGCCGTCTTGTCCTCGTCGTTGTAGTACCCGAGCGCGGCGTGCGGGCTGCGGTGCACGATCTCGCCGATCTCACCCGCGGGCACCGGGTTGCCCTCGTCGTCCACCACGAGCGTCTCGACGTTGATCGACGCACGGCCCGCCGAACCGGCGTGGGGCAGCTGCTCGTGCGGGCGCAGGATCGTGGCCAGCGGCGACATCTCGGTCTGACCGTAGAAGTTCCAGAAGCGCACGTCGGGCAGCCGGCGCGAGAGCTCGCGCAGCACCTCGACCGGCATCGCGGACGCGCCGTAGTAGCCCTTGCGCAGCGACGAGAGGTCGCACGCGTCGAAGTCGGGGTGGCGCAGCAGGGAGATCCACACCGTGGGCGGGCAGAACAGCTTGGTGGCCTTCTCCCGCGCGATCGTCGCGAGCAGGTCGGCCGCGTTCGGGCCGGGCAGGATGACGCTGGTGGCGCCCAGGTAGACGTCCACGGAGAAGAAGCAGTCCATCTGCGCGCAGTGGTAGAGCGGCAGCGAGTGGACCTCGACGTCGTCGCTCTCCATGCCGCCGTCGATGGTGCAGGAGACGTACTGGGCGATCAGCGACCGCGACGAGAGCAGCACGCCCTTGGGCCGCGACTCCGTGCCGGAGGTGTACATCAGCCGCAGCGGGTCGTCGTCGGCGACGGCCACCTCGGGGTCGTGGGTGGGGCCGACCGTCCACCAGTCGTCGACGTCCTCCCAGCCGTCGTGGGCCGCGCCGACGCAGCCGCGGAGCGTCAACTCGCGGCCCGCGAGAGCCTTCTCCGCGGTGTCGACCAGCGCGTCCTCCACCACCATGGCGGTGGCGCCCGAGTGCCCGAGGATGAACGCGATCTCCTCGGCGTTGAGCATGAAGTTCACCGGCACGAGCACCACGCCGAGCTTCGCGGCGGCGAACGTCAACACCACGTACTGCCAGGAGTTGTGCGACAGCAGCGCGAGCCGGTCGCCCTTGGCCAGCCCGCGCCCGGCCAGCGCGTGTGCGGCCCGGTTGGCGGCGGCGTCGAACTCCGCGTAGGTGAACCGGTGGTCGCCGTTGACCACGGCGAGTTTGTCCGGGTAGCGGGCGGCGGTGCGGCGCAGCAGGTCACCGATCCCGTGCTGGCGGGCCCGGGCGATGGCGGCGGTGGTGTCGGCGGTGAAACCCACGTCGGTCATGGCCAGATCCTGCCCTGACGCGGTCGGCCCGTCGACCGACCCGCCAGTTCGGCCAGGGTGCGGAGCTGCTTGCGCATCATCACCAGGTCGCCCCACGCGATCGGCGTCCCGAGCAGGCCGCCCTTGGCCGTCAGGTCGAGGCGGCCGATCAACCGGCTCGCGCGGTCGCCGGCGGGCACGACCCGGTAGGTGCAGGCCATCGGCCCGAAGCGGCGGGTCGGCCCGGGCCGGCCGACCCCGGTGATCTCCCGGCCCGGCACCACCCCGGCCACCTGGAAGATCATGACGAACGTCGTGCCGACGGCCACGTCGTCGGCACCGGGGGTGAGCGTGCGGGGGCTGCGGCGGCCGAAGTTGTCGATCAGGTCGTAGCTGTAGGGCGCCCGGGTGAGCTGGCACAGCCAGCGGAACGCCGTGTCGGCGGGCGCAGCCACGTCGACCGCGCGGATCATGCGGTGCGCCGGATCCGGCACGAGCGCGGCGCAGGGGTAGTCGGCGAGCCGCTCCTCCTCGGTGGCGCCCCAGCTCCAGGGCAGGCACGCTCTGATCACTCCGTCAGGAGACCACGTACGCGTCGCCCACGCTCACCGATCCACCCGCCGTCACGTCGGCGTACACGCCCGCGCACGCCCAGACGCCCATTCCCGGGATCTCGAGGCGGTTGTGCTTCGCGATCGTCCGCAGCGTGTCGACGTCGGCGGGGAGGTCGGACTGGGCCAGCGTCGTCATCACGCAGCGCATCACGGTGATCGACACCTTCAGCTCCGGACCGTCCCCGAGGGTGATCCCGCGGCCGGGCCACCCGTTCTCGGTGAATCCCGAGTCGTCGCCGTCGAGGACGACGTTGGGCCGGTAGCGGCGCACGTCGAAGGTGGCGTCGGGGGCGAGCTCGCGCAGGTGGTCGAGGGTGGCGTCGGTGAGGACGTGCAGGACGGCCAGGTCGAAGGACCGTCGATGTCGGGCCAGAGCTCCTCGAAGCTGCTGCCGTCGGGCCGGGTGGAGGCCAGGTGCACCGGACGGTCGAACACCGCCGAGAGGGCCTCGTCGAGGCCGGGATCGTCGCTGCGCAGCACGGAACCGTCCGGGAAGGTGATCTCGACGGGCGGCGCGGGGTCGCCGGCGACCGGCTCGGCGACGTAGCGCGCGGAGAAGTCCAGCAGGGCCGCCCACCGCTTCGGGACCTTCGCGCTCGCCACCGCGCCGGTCTCGACGTCGATCACGGCATAGGCCCGGTCGCCCAGCACCCCGCCGGCGTCGATGGTGCAGGTGCGCAGCGACTCGCCGAGCATGGATGTGACGGGGAAGCGGTAGAGCGCGGTGACGGCCATCCGACCGTTCTAGCAGCGGGACGCGGGGGCCGGCGCCGGCACTTCCGCAACCGCCCGCGAGGGGGCGAACTCGCGCACCGGGGGCGCGACTCGCGGGGTTCCGGTGGGGTCAGCGGGTTGCCGTCAGGATGCGGGGGCCGTCCTTCGTCACGGCGATGGTGTGTTCGGCGTGGGCGGCGCGGGTGCCGTCGGCGGTGCGCAGCGTCCAGCCGTCGGGATCGTGGCGGTAGGCGTCGGTGCCGCCGGCGATCAGCATCGGCTCGATGGCGAGCACCAGACCCGGCCGGAGCTTGACGCCGCGGCCGGCGCGACCCTCGTTGGCGACGTGCGGGTCCTCGTGCATCGAGCGGCCGACGCCGTGGCCACCGTGGTTCTCCAGCATCCCGAACCCCGAGGCCCGGGCGACGGTGCCGATCGCGTGGGACACGTCGCCGAGCTTGGCTCCGGCGCGGGCGGCGCGGATGCCGGCGGCCAGCGAGCGCTCGGTGGCGTCGATCAGGGCCATGTCGGCGGGGTCGGGGTCGTCGCCGACCACCACGCTGAACGCCGAGTCGGCGCACCAGCCGTCGAGGTGGACCGCGAAGTCGACCGACAGCAGGTCGCCCGCCACCAGCGGATCGGCCGCCGGGACGCCGTGCACGATCGCGTCGTTCACGCTGATGCAGGTCACCGCCGGGTAGGGCGAGGGGGCGAAGCGCGGGTGGTAGCCGAGGAAGCTCGACTCCGCCCCGGCGTCGGCGATCATGTCGGCGGCCAGCGCGTCCAGCTCCAGCGGCGTGATGCCGGGGGCGGCCTTCGCCCGCAGGGTCGCGAGGATGGTGGCCACGACGGAACCCGCGGCGGCGATGGCGTCGATCTCTCCGGGGGTCTTCAGCTCGATCACACGATAACTATAACGGTATTAGTATCCGGGTCATGGTGCGCGTCCCCCTGACCCCGTCCGAGCGCGAGCGCGGCGAACGGCTCGGCGGGCTGCTGCGCGAGGCCCGGGGCGACCGCAGCCTCGTGGACGTCGCGGCGATGGCCGGCATCTCGGCCGAGACCCTGCGCAAGATCGAGACCGGCCGCATCCCGACGCCGGCGTTCTTCACGGTCGCGACGCTCGCGGCCGCACTGGGCCTCTCCCTGGACACCCTGGTGACAGTGGTCATCCGGGACGCGGACACGATCACGGCGGCCTATCGTTGAACCCGTGACGACCTACCCCGACACCACGCCCGAGCCCGATCTCGAGGTCACTCCACCGAAGACGAAGGCGGCGGGTCTCCCCGCGGTGGCGAAGAGCCTGGGCATGGCCGTCACGCAGATGGGCGTCGGACGCACGGCCCACAACCTGCTGCGGCTCAACCAGGTCGAGGGCTTCGACTGCATGAGCTGCGCCTGGCCCGACCCCGACCCCAAGCACCGCCACACCGCCGAGTTCTGCGAGAACGGCGCCAAGGCCGTGGCCTGGGAGGGCGACACCCGCCGCATCGGCCCCGAGTTCTTCGCCGAGCACAGCCTCGACGACCTGGGCACCCGCACCGAGTACTGGATGGGCCAGCAGGGTCGGCTCACCGAGCCGATGGTGCGCCGGCCGGGGAGCACGCACTACGAACCGATCAGCTGGGACAGCGCGTTCGCGCTGGTGGCCGAGCACCTCAACGGTCTCGCGAGCCCGGACGAGGCGCTGTTCTACACGTCGGGCCGGGCGTCGAACGAGTCGGCGTTCGTCTACCAGCTCTTCGCGCGCGCCTACGGCACCAACAACCTCCCCGACTGCTCGAACATGTGCCACGAGTCCACCTCGGTGGGCCTGGCCGACACGATCGGCATCGGCAAGGGCTCGGTCTCCCTCGACGACATCCACGAGGCCGACCTGATCGTCATCTCCGGCCAGAACCCGGGCACCAACCACCCGCGGATGCTCTCGGCGCTGGAGATCGCCAAGCACAACGGGGCGAAGATCATCGCCGTCAATCCGCTGCGCGAGGCCGGGCTGCTGGGGTTCATGAACCCGCAGAAGCCGCGGGGGCTGGCCGGCAGGCCGACCGACCTGGCCGACCACTTCCTGCAGATCCGCTCCGACGGCGACCTCGCCCTCTGGCAGGCCCTGGGCCACCTGCTGCTGCGCCGGGGCGCCGTCGACCGCGAGTTCATCTCCGAGCACACCGTCGGCTTCACCGCCTACGCCGAGCACCTCAAGGAGATCGACCGCGACGAGGTGCTCGCCGCCACCGGGCTGACCTGGGCGGAGATCGAGAAGACCGCCGACATGTTCGCGAGCGCCACCAAGATCGTGAACTGCTGGGCGATGGGCATCACCCAGCACCGCAACGCCGTCGCCACCATCAAGGAGATGGTCAACGTCGCGCTGCTGCAGGGCATGATCGGCAAGCCCGGCGCCGGCCTGTGCCCCGTCCGCGGCCACTCCAACGTGCAGGGCGACCGCACGATGGGCATCTGGGAGCGCTCCCCCGACGAGTTCCTCGACGCCGTCCGCGACGAGTTCGGCTTCGAACCGCCGCGCGAGCACGGGTTCGACGCGGTCCGCGCCGTCCGGGCCCTGCGTGACGGGAAGGCGAAGGTGTTCGTCGGGCTGGGCGGCAACTTCGTGGCCGCGATGCCCGACACCGAGGTCACGGAGGCCGCGCTGTCCGGCGCCGAGCTCACGGTGCAGATCTCCACCAAGCTCAACCGCTCGCACGTGGTGTGCGGGAACACGGCGCTGATCCTGCCGACGCTGGGCCGCACCGAGCGCGACGAGTCGGGCGGCCGGACGCAGCGCGTCACCGTCGAGGACTCGATGTCGGCCGTGCACGCCTCCCGCGGACGCACCGAGCCCGCGAGCGACCAGCTGCGCTCGGAGGTCGGCATCCTGTGCGGCATCGCCGACGCCACCCTCGGCGACCGGTACGGCATCCCGTGGCGCGGGTTCGCCGGCGACTACGACCTGATCCGCGACCGCATCGCCCGCGTCGTACCCGGCTGCGACGACTACACGGAGAAGGTCCGCCGCAAGGGCGGCTTCACGCTGCCGCACCCGCCGCGCGACAGCCGCACCTTCCCGACGCGCCACGGCAAGGCCGTGTTCTCGGTGAGCCCGCTCGCCGCGGTCCAGGTACCGGACGGGCACCTGGTGCTGCAGACCCTGCGCAGCCACGACCAGTTCAACACCACGATCTACGGCCTCGACGACCGCTACCGCGGCATCCACCACGGCCGCCGCGTCGTGTTCATCGGCGCCGCCGATCTCGCCGAGCTGGGCTTCGCCGAAGGGGAGACCGTGCACCTGGTCAGCGAGTGGGCGGACGGGGTGACCCGGCGGGCCGAGGACTTCCGGCTCGTCGAGTACTCCACGCCCAAGGGCTGCATCGCCGCCTACTACCCGGAGACCAACCCGCTGATCCCGCTCGACTCGACGGCGCTGGAGAGCAACACCCCGACGTCGAAGTGGGTGGTCGTCCGGCTCGAGCGGCCCGCCACCAACTGAGCGCCGTCCCCGGACGACGATCAAGCGCGGTGGGCGGGCCAACCCCGGCCGGTCACATCCGCAGGACGACCTTGCCGCTCGTGTGGCCGTCCTCCACCGCCGCCAGGGCGGCGCCGGCCTCGGCGAAGGGGCGGACGTCGGTGACGTGGGGGTTCAGCTCCCCGGCCGCGACGAGCCGCGCCAGCTCCGTCAGTACGGCGGTGCTGCGGTCGCGCACCACCTCCGTGCCGCCGAGCTCGACCGCCAGGGCCTTGTCGGCCACCGAGGCCACCTTCGCCCGGTCGGCGACCAGCGGCGCGACCGTGCGCAGGGCGTCGCCGCCCACCAGGTCGAACACGGCGTCGACGTGCGGCGCGGCCGCACGGATCCGGTCGAGCACCCCGTCGCCGTAGGCCACGGGCACGGCGCCGAAGCCGGCGAGAAGGTCGTGCTTGCCGGGGCTCGCCGTGCCCACGACGGTCAGGCCGCGGGCCACCGCCAGCTGCACGATCGCGACGCCCACGCCGCCGCCCGCGCCGTTGACCAGCAACGTCGCGCCCTTCGGGAGATCCAGGCAGGTGAGCGCGTCGTAGGCGGTGCCGGCGGCGACGGGCAGGCTCGCGGCGTCCTCGGGCGTGACGGTGTCGGGCCGCAGGGCCGCGAACGACGCGGTGACGATCGCGAGCTCGGCCCAGCCGCCGACCATGCCGGGGCAGCCGCCGAACACCTCGTCACCCGGCGAGAAGCCCGCGACGTCCGCCCCCACCTGCTCGACCGTGCCGGCCACCTCGCGCCCGAGCACGGCGGGCGGGGTGGTGCCGTAGGAACCGTTGCGGAGCTTCCAGTCGCCCGGGTTCACGCCGGCGGCGCGGACCCGCACGACCAGGTCGTACGGCCCGGCGACCGGCTCGGGGACGTCGAGGAAGGCCTCGTTCTCCGGCCCGCCCAGCGCGGTGAACCCGTATGCCCTCATGATGTCGCCTCCGCGGGGGAGAGCACGTCGGCGATCACAGCGCCTCCTTCAGTCCGGCCAGGCGTGCCACGGCCTCGGTGAGCACCTCGTCGCGCTTGCAGAACGCGAAGCGCACGAGCGTCCGACCGAGATCGGGGTCGGCGCAGAACACGGAGACCGGCACGGCCGCCACGCCGACCATCTCCGGCAGCTTCCAGCAGAACGCCGCCCCGTCGGTGATCCCGAGCGGCGCGACGTCGGTGACCACGAAGTACGTGCCCGCCGACGGGTACACCGTGAAGCCGGCGGTGCGCAGGCCCCCGGACAGCAGGTCGCGCTTGCCCTGCAGGCCCGACGCCAGCTCGGTGTAGAACGCGTCGGGCAGCCCCAGCGCGGTGGCGATGGCCGGCTGGAACGGTGCCCCGCTGACGTAGGTGAGGAACTGCTTGGCCGCGCGGACGGCCGCCACCAGCTCCGGCGGCCCGTGCACCCACCCGACCTTCCAGCCGGTGACGGAGAACGTCTTGCCCGCCGACGAGATCGTCAGCGTCCGCTCGGCCATCCCCGGGAGCGAGGCCATCGGCACGTGCCGCACACCGTCGAAGACCATGTGCTCGTAGACCTCGTCGGCCACCACCACGGCGCCGAACTCGGCGGCCAGCTCCCCGATCTGCGTGAGCTGCTCGGCCGTGAACACCGCGCCGGTGGGATTGTGCGGGGTGTTGACCAGCACCACCTTCGTCCGCGCCGAGAACGCTGCGCGCAGCTCGTCGTAGTCGAAACCGAACGTCGGCGGGCGGAGCGCCACCGGCTTCTGCACCGCCCCGGCCAGCGCGATCGTGGCCGCGTACGAGTCGTAGTACGGCTCGAACAGCACCACCTCGTCACCGGCCTCGCACAGCCCGAGGATCGCGCCCGCGATGGCCTCGGTCGCGCCGGTGGTGATCAGAACGTGCCCGGGATCGACGTCCAGGCCGTGGAAGCGCTTCTGGTGCTCCGCCACCGCCGTGCGCAGCGAGGCGACGCCCAGGCCCGGCGGGTACTGGTTGACCCCGCCGGTGATGTTGGCCGCGGCGTCGGCGAGCAGCGACGGCGGCCCGTCGGTGTCGGGGAAGCCCTGGCCGAGGTTGATGGCGCCGGTTCTCAGGGCGAGCGCCGACATCTCCGCGAAGATCGTCGAGGTGTGCGGGCGCATCCGTTCCACGAGCATGACGGCACCGTAACCCGGAGGGCGGTTGCCGGGCGCCTCGGACGGTGAGCACGATACGGCCATGACCAATTCCAGTACGGCGTCGTACTACCTCACCGGACACATGGCGCCGGTGCCCGACGAGATCGACGTCGCCGGGCTGGAGGTCACCGGCGCGCTCCCGCCGGAGCTGTCGGGCCGCTACCTGCGCAACGGCCCCAACCCGAAGCCCGGCGAGGACCCCGGCCACTGGTTCATGGGCCACGGGATGATCCACGGCATCCGGATCCACGACGGACGTGCCGAGTGGTACCGCAACCGCTGGGTGCGCACCGGGCAGTTCGAAGGGCGCGAGCGCTTCGCCGACGGCCGTTTCGATCTCACCGTCGGCAGCGCCAACACCCACGTCATGAGCCACGCCGGGCGGATCTACGCGCTGGTGGAGAGCTCGCTGCCCTACGAGCTGACGCCCGAGCTGGAGACGGTCGGCCCGTGCGACTTCGGTGGGAAGCTCACCACCGGCATGACCGCCCACCCGAAGGAGCACCCGGCCACCGGCGACCTGCACTTCTTCGGCTACGGGTTCCTGCCGCCCTACCTGACCTACCACCGGCTCTCCGCCGCGGGCCGCCTGGAGGTCAGCGTCGAGATCCCGGTGCGCGGGGCCACGATGAACCACGACTTCGCGATCACCGAGCACCACGCGCTGTTCCTCGACCAGCCCATGACGTTCCAGATGGAGCTGCTCGCCACCGGCATGCCCTTCGGCTGGGACGACTCCTACGGCACGCGGATCGGCGTCATGCCGCTGGACCGGCCCGGCGAGGTCACCTGGTTCGACGTCGCCCCCTGCTACGTCTTCCACGTCGGCAACGCCCACGAGGACGCGGCCGGTCGGATCGTGCTGGAGGCGCCGCGGCACGGGCCCGCGGACGCCATCGCGATGTGGGGAGCGGTGGCCGGGCGCGGCGCCACCGGCCGTCCCGGCGACGACGGCACGGGCCTCTCGCAGCTGCACCGCTGGACGCTCGACCCCGCCACCGGCGCCGTCACCGAGGAGCGCGTCGACGACCGCGGGGTCGAGTTCCCCACCCTCGACGACCGGCTCACCGGCCGCCGCAACCGCCACCTCTACACGCGCGCCGACGCGGGCGACGACGTCGCGGTGGTCAAGTACGACACCGTCACGGGCGCGTCCACCGAGCACGTGCTGGGCCCCGACGTGGTGCTGGGCGAGGCGGAGTTCGTGCCGTCGACGGCCCCGGACCGCGCCGAGGACGACGGCTGGCTGATGGCGATCGTCAGCAGGCGCGACGGGAGCGCGTCGCGGCTGCTGGTGCTCGACGCGTCCGACGTGGCCGCCGCGCCCGTCGCCACCGTGCGGCTGCCGCGCCCGGTGCCCACCGGGTTCCACGGTTCCTGGATCCCCGACTGACGAGTGGTCCAGGATGGCGGGCATGACGCCGGACGTGCACAGGCTCACCGCCGCCCTCCAGGACTCCGGTGTGGCCGGGGTGACCATCAGCTGGGCCGACAACAACGGCATCCCCCGCTCACGGACGGTGCCGGTGGCGGCACTGCCGCGCGTCGCGGAGGTCGGCGTCGGGGTCACGTCGTTGTTCGCGGTGTTCGACAGCGCCGACGCCATCACGTTCGCCCACTCCGACCTCGGGACGCCCTCGGGCGACGTCCGGCTGCTGCCCGTCCTGGAGAAGCTGGTGCCGCTCGCCGGGCAGCCGGCGCTGGCGTGGGCACCCGGCCGGCAGCTCGCCGCCGACGGCGGTCCGTGGCCCTACGACCAGCGCGCGGTGCTGGAGCGCCAGGTCGACGCGCTCGCCGCCGACGGGCTCACCGCGCTCGTGGGCTACGAGATGGAGTTCGGCGTCTACCTCGACGACGACGCCGAGCCCCCGGCGCCCGCCCACGCCGGTCCCGCCTACAGCCCGCACGCGCTCGTCGCCATCGACGACTTCGTGACCGACGTGCTGCGCGACTGCGTCGCCAACGGCCTGGAGCTCGGCCAGCTGCACGCCGAGTACGGGCCCGCCCAGATGGAGCTCTCGCTCGCGGCCACCGACCCCGTCACCGCCGCCGACAACCAGCTCCTGGCCCGCCAGACGCTGCGCGTCGCGGCGAAACGCCACGGGCTGCGGCTGACCTTCGCGCCGCTCCCCGCCACCACCGTGGCGGGCAACGGCTGGCACATCCACACGTCGGTGTGGCGGGGGGACGAGAACCTGCTGGCCGGCGGCCCTGGTCCCGAGGGAGCGGCGTACATCGCGGGGCTGCTGCGCGACCTGCCCGCCGTCGCCGCCGTCACCGCGCCCAGCCAGGGGTCGCTGGCCCGGCTGCGCCCCGGCTACTTCGCGGGCGCGTACGGGTTCTGGGGCGTGGAGAACCGGGAGGCGCCCCTGCGCTACGTGCCCGGTTCGGCGTTCCTGGGCAGCGGCAACGCGAACGTCGAGCTCAAGACGTCCGATGCCTCGGCCAACCCGTACCTGTCGCTCGCCGCGGTGCTGGCGGCCGGGCGTGCGGGCATGGCCGAGCAGCTGGAGCTGCCCGAGCCGGTGCAGAGCGACCCCGGCACGTGGAGCGCCGAGGACCGTGCCGCCCGCGGGATCGCCGCCCTGCCCACCACCGCGGAGGACCAGGAGGCCGCGCTCACGGCGTCGCCGCGGGTCACCGACGCCCTCGGGCCGGAGCTGCTCGGCGCGTTCCTGGCCGTGCGCCGCTCCGACGCAGGCTCGGCCGCCCACCGCGAGCTCGACGCCGTGCTCGCGGACCTGCGCTGGCGCTACTGAGATCCAGCCGGGATCAAGCTCCGGGAGACGGCGGCGGCAGGTTCCGTGGGTGCCCGTACCCGCCGCCGCCGGGGACTCCCCTCCCCGCGCGTAGCCAATCACCGGGGGCACCGTCGTGCAGCTAGCAGCGACACCCGTCGGCGCGGGGACGGGCCCACCCCTGTCCGGACGTCGAGCTGCGCGTACCAGATCTTGCCTGGACCGCGGGCACCCGACATCATTCCGGTATGGAAAGCGACGGGCTCAGGATCCTGATCGCCTCGACGCTCGGCGGCATCGTGGCACCGCGGTTCCGTGCGGAGTTCACACCCGGCACCGTCACCGTGGCGGTGGGGGAGCAGCAGGTGCGGGAGGCGATCACCGAGAGCCTCCGGTTCGACGTGGTCCTCACCGACCTGCTGTGGAACGACACCGAGCTCGAGTACACCTTCGACGGCCTGGACGTCCTCGACCTCGTCGCCACCCTCGGCCGCCCCGCCCCGGTGCTGCTCGCCGCGCAGGGGCACGGCGTCGAGAACGACCACCTCGACGAGGCCGTCGTCCGGGACGGGGTGGCGGGCGTCGTCCGCAAGGCCGACGGGGTGGAGGGCCTCGTGCCGGCGCTGCGCCAGGTCGCCGCCGGCCGCTCGCTCGCGCCGACCCCCGCACCGTCGTCCCGCGTCTCGGTCCACGCCTACTTCGGGGCCGGCCGGCGCGGCGAGACGGCGGGGCGGATGGCGGGCGCCATCGCGTCGGGCCGCGCGGTCAACTACGACACGCTCGCCACGGCGGCCGGATGCTCGCGCAACACCGCCATCAAGATCGCGGACAAGTATCTCGGACCGCTGATCCGCGAGCGCGGCGAGCACCCCGACGATCTCCCGCTGAGCACACAGGTGGTCTACCGGTGGTGCGGCGAGCACTCCCGCTACCTCGTCAGCTGGTGCCGGCGGCACGGCCACGCGGACGTGCTCGGCAGTGGCTCAGGTCACACCCGATCGTGAACGGGAACAGCGCGCCGTTGACCGGGCCTTGACCACCAGGTGACCACGACTCCCGAGAAGGTCGACCCGACCTTCCTCTCCCCTGCGGCACCCCAGAGTCGGGGACAACGCCTCACCCTCATCGTCGTGCTGGGCGGGCTCATCGCCCTCGGCCCGCTGACGATCGACATGTACCTGCCGGCCCTGCCCACCATCACGGCCGACCTGATGACCACCTCGTCCACGATCCAGCTGACGCTCACCGGCACCCTGGTGGGGCTCGCGCTGGGCCAGCTCGTGATCGGCCCGCTGTCGGACGCGCTGGGCCGGCGCCGCCCGCTGCTGGTCGGCACGGCCGTGCACGTCCTGGCGTCCGCGGCGATCATCATCGCCCCGAACGTGGCCGTGCTCGGCGCGCTGCGCGTGCTGCAGGGCGTGGGCGCCGCGGCCGGTGCGGTGATCGCCCTCGCCGTGGTGCGGGACCTGTTCACCGGCCGCGCCGCCGCCACTCTGCTGTCGCGGCTGATCCTCGTGATGGGCGTGGCGCCCGTCGTCGCGCCGACGCTGGGCGGCTACCTGCTGACCGTCACGTCGTGGCGCGGGGTGTTCGCGTTCCTCGCCGTCTACGGCCTGATCATCATCCCGCTGACGGCCCGCACCCTGCGCGAGACGCTGCCGGTGGAACGCCGGCGCAGCGCGGGGGTCCGCCAGACCCTGCGCACCTACGGCGGGCTGTTCCACGACCGCGTGTTCGTCGGCCTGATCCTCGTGGCCGGGCTCGCCATGGCCGGGCTGTTCGGTTACGTCGCCGGGTCCTCGTTCGTGTTCCAGGAGGAGTACGGCCTCAACCAGCAGCAGTTCGGGCTGGTCTTCGGCGCGGGCGCGGTGTGGCTGATCGCCGCCACCCAGCTCAACGCCTACCTGCTGCGACGCTTCGAGCCGCGCGTGCTGCTGCTGGCCGCCGTGATCGGCGGAACCGTGTCCGGCCTCGTGCTGCTGACGCTGGCCGCCACCGGGGTGGGCGGCATCGTCGGGATCCTGGTCCCGATGTGGGCGGCGCTGTTCAGCGTCGGCCTCGCCCTGCCCAACGCGCCGGCGCTCGCGCTGGCGCGACACGGCGACGCCGCCGGCACGGCCGCCGCGCTGCTCGGGGCCGTCCAGTTCGGGGTCGGCGCGATCGTGTCGCCGATGGTGGGCATCCTCGGCAACGATGCGGTCGCCATGGGCACGGTCGTGGCGGGCGGGCTCGCCCTCGCGCTCGTCGTGCTGGTGGTCGTCGTGCGGCCGTGGCAGCTGGAGGACCTGGAGCCTCAGAGCGTCTGACGGTCGCGCACGGCCAGGAACGGCAGGAACAGCTGCGTGAGCGGGCCGATGGCCACCGCGTAGAGCACGGTGCCGACGCCCACGGTGCCGCCGAGCACGAAGCCGGCGGCCAGCACCACCACCTCGATGCCCGTGCGCACCGTCCGGATCGACCAGCCGGTCCGGGCGGCCAGCCCGGTCATGAGGCCGTCACGCGGGCCCGGGCCGAGGCGGGCGCCGACGTAGAGGGCCGTCGCGACGCCGTTGAGCACGATCCCGCCGACCATCATCGCGATCCGGGCCACGATCGTGTGCTGCTCGGGCACCAGGGCGAGCGCGGCGTCCACCGCCACCGCGATGACCAGCACGTTCGCCACCGTCCCGATACCGGGGCGCTGGCGGAGCGGGATCCACAGCAGGAGCACCAGCACGCCGGTGATCGCCGTGGTCACGCCGAAGCTCCACGGCGCGTGCGCGGTGATGCCCTCGTGCAGCACGTCCCACGGGTTGAGGCCCAGCCCCGCCCTGATCTGCAGCGCCATGCTCGTGCCGTACAGCGCGAGGCCGACGGCCAGCTGCGGGATGCGCCGCAACGGGGAACGGGTGACGGGCAACGGGCGCAGATCGACGGCGGGCACACCTCCATCCTGTCCGGCCCCACCCCCGTCACCAGTGCCAATCGACGGCGGGTGGACCGGGCCCGACATGATGGCTCCATGCGGATCGTCGGTCGCCGGTTGTCCTTCCTCCTCGCCGTCCTGGCCGCGCTGCTGCTCTCAGGTGCGGGGGCCGCGCTGGCCGACCCGCCGTCGCGGCTGGCCGACCGGGTCACCGACCGGGCCGGGGTCCTGGACGCCGCCGGTCGGGCCGAGGTGGCGTCGGCCATCAACGACCTGCGCTCGGCCGGCAAGGGCATGGACCTGTTCGTCGTCTACGTCCGGTCGTTCGACGGCGCCGACGGCCAGGCCTGGGCGGACAGGGCCGCGCAGCTGTCCCAGCTGGGCTCCCAGGGCGTGCTGATGGCCGTGGCCACCGACGACCGCGCGTACGGCGTGTCGATCGCGGACGGCTTCCAGCTCTCGCAGTCCACCACCGACACGATCATCCGCAGCGACGTGGAGCCGCGGCTCTCGTCAGGCGACTGGGCGGGCGCGGCGGTGGCGCTGGCCAACGGGCTGCGTTCCGGCGGCAGCGGGGGCAGCGGCGGGGTCGGCACGGGGGTGCTCGTCGTGGGCGGGGTCGTGGTCGTCGGAGGTGGGGCCTACCTGCTGTCGCGGCGGCGGAAGTCCCGCACCACCCGGGCGACCCCGGCCGAGCCGGCGCCGGTTCCCGAGCCCGACGAGTTCTCCGCCGTCTCCACCGAGGACCTCACCTACCAGGGCAGCCAGGCCCTGATCGCCGCCGACGACGCGGTGCGCACGTCCGAGCAGGAGCTGGCGGCGGCGAAGGCGCACTTCGGGGAGGCCGCCGTGGCCGGCTTCGCCGCGGCGCTGGAGCAGTCGCGCGCGGACATGCTGCGCGGGTTCACCCTCCAACAGCAGCTGGACGACGCCGGGGCGGGCGGGGAGAAGGCGCTGGCCGAGCCGACGAAGCGCGCCATGCTCGGCGACATCATCCGCGCCTGCCGCTCCGCCGACGAGCGCCTCGACGCGCAGGTGGCCGCGTTCGACAAGCTGCGCGACCTGGAGGCCACCACGCCGGAGTACCTGGCCGGGCTGGGCACCCGCCTCGACGCCGTCTCGGCCCGGGTGCCGCAGGTCGACGCGGTGCTGGCCTCGCTGCGCACCCGCTACGCCGCCTCCGCGCTCGAGGGCGTGGCGGGCAACCACGACCAGGCCCAGCAGCTGCTGGGCGTCGCCGCCACGGAACTGCAGGCCGCCCGCGACCAGCTGGCGAAGGCCGTCCCCACGCCCACCGAGCCGAACGCGGGCCGCAGCTCCGCCGTCGTGTCCGGGCGGGCCGCGGAGGACGCGATCACGCAGGCCGAGACGCTGCTCGACGGCGTCGGCCGGCTGGAGGGGGAGCTCGCGGCCGCCGCGGACAAGATCGTGGCGGCCCGGGCCGAGACCGAGCAGGACCTGGCGGAGGCCCGCACGCTGCCCGCGTCCGACGACCTGGCCGGGCTCGTCGCCCGCGCCGAGGCGGCGCTCGTCTCCGCCACGCAGGCCCAGCAGGCCACGCCGCCCGACCCGCTCACCGCACTGCGGCTGATCGACGAGGCCGACGACGCGCTCGACCGCGGCCTCGCCCAGGCCCGCGACGCGGCGGCCCGCACCAAGCGCGCCACCGCCGCCCTGGAGCAGACGCTGCTCACCGCGCGCTCGGCCGTCGCAGCGGCCGACGACTTCATCAGCACCCGCCGTGGCGCCGTCGGTGCCGAGGCCCGCACCCGGCTCGCCGAGGCCCGGCGCCACCTGGCCGTGGCCCAGGGCGGTGGCGACCCGACCGTCGCGATCGGGGAGGCCCAGGCCGCCGACTCCATGGCCCAGCAGGCCCTCCAGCTCGCCCAGGGCGACGTCTCGCGCTGGTCGGGGCCGTCCGGCGGCGGCTACGGCGGGGGCGGTTCGAACCTCGGGGTGGAGCTGGGCAGCCTGGTGCTCGGCGGCATCCTCAACGGCGCCATCTCCGGCGGCCGGGGCGGTTACGGCGGAGGCGGGTTCGGTGGGGGCGGGTTCGGTGGGGGCGGTGGCCGCTCCCCGGGCAGCTTCGGCGGCTCGAACACCCGCGGCCGCCGCGGCGGAGGTGGCCGCTTCTAGGTGGCGTGGGGCGTGGTCAGCGGGACGCCGACCGGCACGCCGTTCTCCAGGTACCACGTGCCGCCGGCCTCACGGGCGCCCAGCGCCGCCGTGACGCGGCGGGACAGGCGCGGCTCCATCATCACGAACAGCTCCTCGGGCGAGATGAACGCCCAGGACTCCAGCTCGTGGGGCGGGAGCTCGATCGCGTCGAGCTGCTCGTCGGTGAGCACGCCGCCGTCGAAGACGAAGCGGACGCGTTCCTCGCGGACGTGCGGAGCCCAGTCCACCACCAGCAGCCGCCCGACCGGCACCGTCAGCGACAGCTCCTCCTCCAGCTCGCGGGCCAGTGCCTCCCGCGGGCTCTCCCCGACCTCCATCCGGCCGCCCGGGATCTCCCACATCGCCTTGTAGGTCGGCTCGACGAGCAGGACGTCACCCGCCTCGTCGAGGAACAGCACGCCCGCGGCGCACTCCGGTCGGGCTCCCTCGTCGACATCCGCCATCCGATCACTGTGGCAGCCGTCACGGCTGCGGGCCACTCGGCGTTTCTCACCCCACGAGGTATATGCTTGCTGGCAGGCAACTAATTGGGGGCGGGTATGCCGGACACCTTCGACGCCGACGACGTCGCGCGCCTGCGCATCGCCCTGGCCCGCGTCTCGCGCCAGCTCGACCGCCACTCCCGCGGCGGCTCGCTCTCGACCACGCAGGCCTCGGTCCTGGCCAGCACGGCGAAGCACGGCCCCGTCCGGATCAGCGACCTCGCGGAGTTCGAGGGGATCAACCCCACGATGCTCTCCCGCATCGTCGCCAAGCTCGAGGACGCCGGGCTGCTCCGGCGTCGCCCCGATCCCGACGACGGGCGCGCCGCGCTCGTCGAGACCACCGAGGCCGGCCTGGCCCAGCACCGGACGCTGCGCGAGGAGCGCACCCGGCTGCTGACCGACCGCCTCGCCGCGATGCCGGCCGACCGGGCCGCCCAGCTCCTCGCCGCACTGCCCGCTCTCGAAGCACTCGCACAGATCCCGTCCGGACCCCTCAGCTCGGAGAACTCATGACGACGCTCGCGGCCCGCGCCGCAGCACCCCTGACCGCCCTGCGACGGCAGACCTTCGCCGCCCTGTCCAACCCCAACTACCGCCGCTACGTCTCCGGCCAGGCCGTGTCGCTCGTCGGCACCTGGATGCAGTCGATCGCCCAGTCGTGGCTGGTCCTGCAGCTCACCGGTTCGGCCACCGCGCTCGGCGTGGTCATCGCCCTGCAGACGCTCCCCACCCTCGTGCTCGGCCCCTACGCCGGCGTCGTGGCCGACCGGTTCGACAAGCGCAGGCTCATGATCGGGCTGCAGTCGGGCATGGGCGTGCTCGCGCTGCTGCTCGGCGTCCTGACGATCACCGGCACCGTGACGCTCTGGCACGTCTACGTCCTGGCGTTCCTGCTCGGCATGAACAACTGCTTCGAGAACCCGGCGCGCCAGTCGTTCATCCTGGAGATGGTCGGCCCCGACGACCTCCGCAACGCCGTCAGCCTCAACTCGGTGCTGGTCAACGTCGCGCGGGCCGTCGGCCCGGCCATCGCCGGCATCGTGATCGCGCTGGGCGGTATCGGGCTGTGCTTCCTGCTCAACGCCGTGAGCTTCGTGGCCGTCGTGGCCTCGCTGGCCCGGCTCGACGTCAGCAGGCTGAGCCGGTCGGTCCCCACGCCGCGCGCTCCCGGGCAGCTGCGCGAGGGGCTCGCCTACGTGCGTCGCACCCCGGAGCTGGCCGTGCCGCTGCTGATGATGGCGCTGGTGGGCTGCCTGGCCTACGAGTTCCAGGTGGTGCTGCCGGTGTTCGCGCAGCAGACCTTCGCCGGTGACGCGTCCACCTACGGCTTCCTGACCGCCGCGATGGGCGTCGGAGCGGTGGTCGGCGGGCTGTACGTGGCCGCGCGCGGCCGCACCGGGCTCCACGCCCTGGTGGTGGCGGCCACGCTGTTCGGGCTGGCGATGGTGGCCACCGCCCTCGCCCCGAACCTGCCTGTCGCCCTGGTCGGGATGGGGCTGATCGGCGCGTTCAGCGTCGCGTTCCTCTCGACGGGCAACAGCACGCTGCAGCTGGCCGCCGACCCGCAGATGCGCGGGCGCGTGATGGCGCTGTGGGCCGTGGCGTTCCTCGGCTCCACGCCGATCGGTGGCCCGATCGCGGGCGTCGTCGTGCAGTCCTTCGGCAGCCGCGCCGGCCTCATGCTGGGCGCGGTGGCCTGCCTGCTCGCCGCAGCACTGGGCTCGGTGGTGGCCCGCAGGTCACGGGTTGGGCGCGCCGAAGTCCTCCGGTGACACGCCTTCCAGGAAGTCCTTGAAGTCCTGGAGCTGCTTCTCCGGCGGCGCGTCCGTGCCGTCGGGGAAGAACTGCGAGATGGGCTGGCCGACGTCGTCGAGGATGTCGTCGGCCACGCCGATCGGCAGACCCTCCCGCACCGCGATCGCCAGCGCGTCGCTGGGCAGCACGGCCACGCGGGTGTCGCCGTCGAACACCAGCTCGGCCGTGTAGATGCTGTCGACCAGCGCCGTCAGCTCCGCGCGTTCCAGCTTGTGCCCGAGACCGCTGATGATCGGGATCAGCACGTCCTGCGGCAGCAGCGGGTCCTTCTCGGACCGCGTGCCCACCGAGATGACGTCGGCCTGGGCGCGGCGCAGGAACACCGGCAGGCAGCGGTCGCCGTCCTCCTCGCCGAGCAGCAGCACCGGCTCCCGGGTCCGGGAGTGCACGACCAGCCGCAGCACCCGCATCTCTCTCATGCCATCGACCTCATCCGGGCATTCTCGCCTACCGGTCGCTCGCCGCCCGGCTCGAATTGACACACTCCACGGGTGCAGAGCCTAGAGTTCGCGGCCGGGTTGTACCGGAAGTACGCCTCCGACCTCATGCCCGTCATCGAGCAGCAGCGCGCGTTCCACGCGGAGAACCGCGAGCGCATGACGCCCCAGCTCGACGACATCGAGGCCGAGCTCACCTACCTCCACCTGCGGGAGCTGCGGCCCGCCACGGTGATGGAGCTGGGCACGTTCCACGGGTGGTCCACCACGTGGATCCTGTCGGCCCTGCGCGACAACGGCACCGGCACGCTGCACTCGTTCGACCGGATCGACAACGTGGTGCGCAACGTCCCCACCGCGCTGGCCGACGGACGCTGGACGTTCGTACAGGGCGACGTCCAGAAGGCCCTCGACCTCGTGCCGCCCGACGTCGACTTCCTGTTCGTCGACGCCGACCACAGCCGCCGCTTCGGCCGCTGGTACCTCGCGCACCTGTTCCCGCTGATGCGCAGCGGCACCACGGTGAGCGTCCACGACGTCTTCCACGGGAAGAACGCGCGGATCCTCTCCGAGGGCCGCGAGGTGGTGTCCTGGCTGGACGAGCGCGGCGTCGAGCTGTTCACGGCAGCCCGCCGGCACGCGCCGGAGACGTTCGCGGCGCTCAACGAGGTGCGGGCCGAGGTGGGCATCGAGGGCGCGAGGGGCGCAGGAGTGAACCCGATGATCTGGTTCACCCTCCCCTGACCGGCCCCGGGCGGAAGGGTCAGGCGGCGCAGGTGGCCGATCCGGGGCAGCTGCGCAGCATCTTCACGGTCGGCGGGGAGACGATGACCCTCGGCGCCGCTCCGCCACCCGGCCACTGCACCGACACCGCCATCGACGACGAGTTGTTGTCGTAGTCGGACTCGGTGATGCTGCGGTCCGAATTCACCGTGTTGACCACCGTGTACGTGCCGGAGGCGACCTTGGTGAGGTCGAGCCACTGGAAGTCCACCGTGTAGTCGTAGTTGTCGCCCTGGCCCACGGAGATGCCCTCGGTGACGTCGAGCGTGGCGGGCTCACGGCGCTTGCAGGTGCTCTCGGCCAGCTTCGCGGCCAGCTCGTCCTCGGGGGTGCCGCTCTGCGGGGTCGCGGCCAGGCCGGCGGCGGACGGGGCGGTGTAGCGGTCGCCCAGGCAGAAGCCGTTCTTGCGGTCGGTGACCACCGTGGCCCCCTTCTGCGTGCGCAGCTGGAACCGGTCGAAGTCGAGCAGGTGCCAGTGCTGGTGCATGGCCGCGGGCTCGTAGTACGTGGTGGCCGCCGTGGCGTGCTGCGCCTCGGCGAACGACTGCGGGATGGCGCCGTGCACGCCGTCCTGGAACGCCTGCCGCACCGCCATCTTCGGGGTGCCGGTGCTGTCGCGGTGGCCGTAGAGCAGCAGCGGTCCGGCTCCGACGTTCTCCTCCGACGACGTGAAGCGCAGCCGGACGGCCTGGATCGGGCCGGACGTGACGCACGTGCCGTTCGGCGCGGACGCGTCGAGGACGGGGCAGACGTCCCAGTCGGTGCAGCCCATCGGGTCGCCGTCCCAGCCCGCGGCACAGCCGATGGGCGCCTGACGCAGATCGGGCAGCAACGCCTGATCGGCGGCCTGGGCCGGGGCGACCACCAGCGCGGCCAGTGTGGTGGCCGCGAGGACGACGGCGGCACCGCCGATCCACGCGAACGCTCTGCGACTCATGCCGCACCCAACGAGCACCCTGCCCGGGAGTGACGAGACTGTTGCGCGGAGTAGTACCTGCTCAGTCCAGCGTCAGCGGCAAACCGAACATCGGGAACAGAACGGCGGTGTCGAGGAACGAGTTGAGGCCGATGATGCGGCCGTCCCGGATCTCGACGACCTGGATCGCCCACGCCTCGAACCGCCCGCCGGGCGTGGCCCGGTACTGGCCCCAGCCGGGCGCACCGTTGACCGTGACGGGCAGCATCCGCGAGCCCTCGCAGGCCGCCCCCGGCCCGAGCCACCACGTGCGGACGTCGGTCGGGCCCTGCAGCCACAGCGCGTAGGGCGGCATCGACAGCACCACGTCCTCGTGCAGCAGCGCGACCATCGCCTCGATGTCGTAGCGCTCGAACGCGTGGGCGTAGCGGTCGAGCAGGGACTGCTGGTCGTCGCCCACCTCGGCGGCATGGCCCGCGTCGAGATCACGCTCGGCGAGGGTGGCACGGGCGCGCTGCAGCGCGCTGTTGACCGAGGCGACCGTGGTCTCCAGCAGTGCCGCCGTCTCGGCCGCGCTCCACTGCAGCACCTCGCGCAGGATCAGCACGGCCCGCTGCCGGGCCGGGAGGTGCTGCAGGGCCGCCACGAACGCGAGCCGGATGCTCTCCTTCGCCACCGCGGCCTCGGCCGGATCGCCACCGACCGGCACGACCATGGCGTCGGGCACGGGCAGCAGCCAGGTGGCCTCGCCGTGCTGCTCGCCCAGCGACTCCACCACCGGCGTGCCGGCCCCGCCGAAGTCCATCGGGCGGGCCCGTCGGCCGCGGCCCTCGAGCTGCGTGAGGCAGACGTTGGTGGCGATGCGGTAGAGCCACGACCGCAGCGAGGAACGGCCCTCGAACTTCGCGAGGTTGCGCCAGGCCCGGACCATCGTGTCCTGCACGGCGTCCTCGGCGTCGAAGCCGGACCCGAGCATCCGGTAGCAGTAGCCGGTGAGCTCCACGCGGTACTGCTCGAGCTGCTGCTGCAGCTCGCTCTCGGACAGGTCGGTGACGAGCTCGGTCATATCTCCCCCTCGGAAGTGACGTCGGTCTCCGAGACTAGAGGGGGCCACCGACAGTTCTCGACGAGGAATCAGCCCCGCAGGGTCTCGCTCGGGGAGACCCCGAACCGCGACCGGTACTCCGACGCGAACCGTCCCGGATGGCCGAACCCCCACCTCGCGGCGACCGTGGCCACCGTGGTGCCGTCGCCGGGGTCGGCCGCCCGCAGGTCGGCCCGCGCCCGCTCGAGCCGGACCGAGCGCAGCTGGTGCAGCGGGGTGGTGTCCAGCGAGCGGCGGAAGGCCCGTTGCAGGGCACGCGGGCCCACACCGGCCGCCTCCGCGATCGTCGTGAGGTCGATGTCCTCACCGGCGTGCTCGTCGATGAAGGCCAGCGCCCGGCGCACGACGCCCGTCGACACCGGCCCGGCGCGGCCGGCGCGGTCGATCGCCGTGTGCGGGAACGTCTCGAGCGCGGTGGCGACGATGGTGCGGAACACCTGTCCCATGACGAGCGGGCTGCTCTGCACGACGGGACTGATCGCGACGTCGCTGGTCACGTACTGCATGAACCGCCGCCAGTGCGCCGCCTTGGCCTCGGTGACCGCCCGCGCCAGGTCGAACCCCGTGCTCACGCCGGGCCGGTCGTCGCCGAGCAGTTCGGCCGCGGTCCGGTCGAACGCCGCGCGGTCGATCCGCACCTGCGCCATGCGGATGTCGGACCACTCGACGCCCATCGTGGCGTCCGGGTCGTAGGCGAACACGTCACCGGGGCCCGCGGCCACCTCCGAGCGGCTGCACCCGATCACGAACCGGCCCGAGAGCAGGTGGCTGAACAGCAGCTGGTCGTCGAGCGGCTCCCACTCCCCGTGCAGGGTCATGGTGTGCCGGCAGACACCGACCTTGAACGACCCGCACTCGGCCACGCTGTGGGAGAAGCGGAAGGCCTCGGAACGACCGGAGAGCCGGGCCGAGTGGTCGGCGTAGGCGGAGCTGAGCCAGGTGTGGGCCTCGTCGGGGTCGGTCGTGGCGACCTGGAACTGGCCGGTCGAGACGGTCTGCACGCTTTCGCCCTTCTGCCCGTTCGGGGGAAGGCCCTGACCGTACGTCGTCGGGGGGCGGCGCGGAACTCCTCCGCGGCAGGGGTTCTGTCCGCGAAGCGGCACCGGCTGTCCAGTTCGCGAGCGCGGCCCGGGCGAAAGTTGTTCGCCGCAGCCTGCTCGGGATACCTATTTGCCCGGGCCGGAGAGACCTCGGCTGGAGGGGGCACGAGGTCTCTCCGGTCAGCCCCGTCCGACGAACGGCATCCCGGCCGCGGCGATCGTCATCGACGGCACGGTCACCCCCAGCGGCAGCCGGGCCATCGCCAGCACCGCGTCGGCCACGTGGGCGACGTCGAACGTCGGCTCCGGACGGATGCTCCCGTCGGCCTGCCGTGCCCCCGTGGCGATCCCCGCCGTCATCTCCGTGGCGGCGTTGCCGATGTCGATCTGCCCGCACATGATGGCGAAGGGCCTGCCGTCGAGCGACAGGGACTTGGTCAGCCCGGTGATCGCGTGCTTGGTGGCGGTGTACGCGGCGCTGCCCGGGCGGGGCACGTGCGCGGAGATCGAGCCGTTGTTGATGATCCGCCCGCCCTGGGGCCGCTGGGCCCGCATCGCCCCGAACGCCGCACGGGCGCAGAGGAACGACCCGGTGAGGTTGACGTCCACGGTGGCCCGCCACGCCGCGACGTCGATCTCGTCGACGAGCCCGGACGGGCCGAACCCGCCGGCGTTGTTGAACAGCAGGTCGACGCGACCCCAGCGTTCGTGCACGGCGGCGAAGAGGGCATCCACCGAGCCCTCGTCGGTGACGTCGGTGGGCACCACGAGCGCCGACGGGTGACCGGCCGCGGTCTCGTCGAGGGGCTCCGGGCGACGGCCGGCGAGCGCCACCCGGAAGCCCGCTCCCAGCAGGGCGGCGGCCACCGCGCGTCCGATGCCCGTGCCGGCCCCGGTCACCACGACCACGTCACCCATCAGGTTCCTCCTCAGAGATCGGACGTCCAGAGCAAGAGCCTTGCGCACCTCGACCATCCACCGCTATACATCCCTCAGACATCCGATGTTTGAGCACGTCGCTTCCCGACGGCAGTGGTGTCGTTGACCTCTGCGACGGCCGTCCGTCCAGCCCAAGGAGATCAATGATGATTCCCGTTCCGGTACGCCGTGCCGTCGGCGCGGTCGCGGCCACGACGCTACTGATCGGCATGGCCGCCTGCAGCAAGGACGGTTCGACGGCGGCGGCGCCCGCGGCCGGTGGCTCCACCTCGATCGGCGTCGACCTCCCCCGCGCCGACTCCGACTTCTGGAACGCCTACGCCCGCTACGTGCCGCTGAAGGCCAAGGAACTCGGCGCGACGCTCGTCGGGCCCACCAACTCCCAGAACGACGTCCAGACGCTGATCAGCAACGCCGACAGCCTCGTCACGCAGGGGGCGGGCGCGCTCGTGATCGCCCCGCAGGACACCGGGGCCATCGGCCCCACCCTCGACCAGATGGCCGCGAAGAAGATCCCGGTGGTCACGGTGGACACGCGGCCGGACTCCGGGACCGTCTACATGGTGGTCCGCGCCGACAACCGGGCCTACGGGCAGAAGGCGTGCGAGTTCCTCGGCGCGAAGCTCGGCGGCAAGGGCAAGGTCGTGGAGTTCGAGGGCGCGCTGTCGTCGATCAACGGCCGCGACCGCTCCGAGGCCTTCGGCGACTGCATGAAGCAGAAGTACCCGGGCATCACGGTGTTCGCCGAGCCCACCGAGTGGGACGGGAGCAAGGCCCAGGCCGCCCTGCAGACCCGCCTGGCCACCGACCCCGACATCAACGGCATCTACATGCAGGCCGGCGGCGTCTACCTGGACGCGACGCTGCAGGTGCTCAAGCAGAAGAACCTCATCACGGCGCCGGGCGACCCCAGGCACATCACGATCGTCTCCAACGACGGCATCCCGCAGGAGTTCGCGGCCATCCGCGCCGGGGAGATCGACGCGACGGTCTCCCAGCCCGCCGACGCCTACGCGCAGTACGGCCTCTACTGGGCCCAGCAGGCGCTGGCCGGCGTGACGCCGAAGGAGGGGCCCACCGACCACGGCTCCACCGTCGTGAAGATCGCCAACGGTTTCGAGGACCAGCTCCCCGCGCCGCTCGTCACGAAGGACAACGTGGACGACAAGAGCCTGTGGGGCAACGCGACCTCATGACCCCGGTAGTGGAGGCATCGGGCGTCGCCAAGCGGTTCGGCGCCACCGTCGCGCTGGCCGACGGGCGCCTGACCGTGCAGCCCGGCGAGACCCACGCGCTGGTGGGACGCAACGGCGCGGGCAAGTCGACCCTGGTCGGCGTGCTCACCGGGCTGCTGCGCCCCGACGGCGGTGAGGTGCGGTTCGGCGGGGAACCCGCCCCCGCCCCGGGCGACCGCGCGGCGTGGCGACGGCAGGTGGCGTGCGTCTACCAGAAGCCGTCGGTGGTGCCGGAGCTGTCGGTGGCGGAGAACCTGTTCCTGCACCGCCAGCCCCGCGGCCGGTTCGGGCTGCTCTCGCCGCGGAAGCTGCGCGCGGGTGCGGCCGGGCTGCTGGAGGAGTGGGCGGTGCACGTCGATCCCGACCTCCCGGCCCGCGAGCTGTCGGTGGAGCAGCGCCAGCTCGTCGAGATCGCCGGCGCGCTGTCGCTGGGCGCCCGGTTCGTCATCCTCGACGAGCCGACCGCCCAGCTGGAGGGCCGCGCGATCACCCGGCTGTTCGACCGGCTGCGCACGCTGCGGGAGCAGGGGGTCACGTTCCTGTTCATCTCCCACCACCTGCCGGAGATCTACGAGATCTGCCAGCGGGTGACGGTGTTCCGCGACGCCCGCTACGTCCTCGACGCCGACGTCGCCACGCTGGGCCGCGACGAGCTGGTGGCCGCGATGATCGGCGAGGCCCGCGGGCTCGTGGACGTCGGCGCCGACCGGCCCACCGTGTCCGACGACGCCGAGCCCGCCCTCGAGCTGGTCGACGTGGCGGGGGTCGACCTCACCGTGCGCCGCGGCGAGATCGTCGGCGTCACCGGGTCGGCGGCCAGCGGGAAGCGGGAGCTCGCCGAGGCCGTGGTCGGGCTGCGGCCGCGCACCGGCACCGTGCACGTCGACGGGCGGCGGATCCGGCCGAACGACGTGCCCGCCGCGCTGCGCGCCGGCGTCGGCTACCTGCCCGGTGACCGCAACGCCGACGGGTTCGTCGCCGGGCTGTCGGTGGCCGAGAACGCCACCATGACCATCGCCGACCGGCTCGGCCCGGCCGGGCTGGTGCTGCCGTCACGGCGCACCGAACGGGCGCGCACGATGATCACCGACCTCGACGTCCACACGTCCGGCCCCGAGCAGCCCGTCGGCGAGCTGTCGGGCGGCAACGCGCAGAAGGTCGTGATGGCGCGCGCCCTGGCCAGCGACCCGAAGGTGCTGGTACTGGTGCAGCCCACCGCAGGCGTGGACGTGCGCTCCAAGGAGTCGCTGCTCGGCGCGGTGGACGGCGAGACCCGCGGTGACCGCGCCGCACTGCTGGTGTCCGACGAGCTCGACGACCTGCGGCTGTGCGACCGCGTCGTCGTGATGGCGGGCGGGCGGATCGTCGCCGAGCACGGGCGCGGGTGGAGCGAGGCGGAGCTGGTGGCGGAGATCGAGGGCGTGGCGATGACGGGGGACGGCGAATGACCGAGACGGCGCTGGAGAAGCCCGGGACCCCGCCCGTCAGCCGGCTCAGGCTGGGGCGGCTGCGGGACCTCGCGCTGATCCCGCCGATCATCGCGCTGCTGGTGATCGGCTACCTGATCAAGCCCGACGTGTTCCTGAGCCAGTCCTATCTGGTGGACACGGTGCTCAAGTACCAGTCCGAGCTGGCGCTGGTGGTGCTGGCCGAGGCGCTCGTGCTGATCGTCGGCAAGTTCGACCTCTCGCTGGAGTCCGTGGTCGGCATCGCGCCGGCAGTGGCGATCTTCCTGGTCGTCGGCGACACGTCGGTGCTCGGCGCGCCGTGGCCCACCTGGACCGTGCTGCCCGTCGCGATCCTGTTCGGGGCCCTGATCGGCGCGTTCAACGGGCTGCTGATCGTCCGGTTCAAGCTCTCGGCGTTCATCGTCACCCTCGCCATGCTGATCGCGCTGCGCGGGCTGCAGCTCGCCATCGTCGGCGGGGCCACGATCTCCGACCTCGCCAACCGCATCCCCGTGATCGACGACCTGGGCAGCCTGCGGTTCGCCACGATCCCGATCTCGCTGTGGATCGTGGTGATCGCGTTCGCGGTGGGCATCGTGGTGCTGGGCTACACCCGCGTCGGCCGCTCGCTCTACGCCGTCGGCGGCAACCCCGACGCCGCCCGCGCCGCCGGCATCCGCGTCGAGCGCACGATCTGGCTCACCCTCGTCGTGGCCGGCGCACTGGCCGCGCTCGCCGGCGTCATGCTCTCGGCCCGGCTGGGCTCGGTGGCCGCGGCGCAGGGCAACGGCATGATCTTCACGGTGTTCGCGGCCGCGGTGATCGGCGGGATCTCGCTCGACGGCGGCAAGGGCTCGCTGTTCGGCGCTCTCTGCGGCGTGGTACTGCTCGGACTGATCCAGAACGTGCTCACCCTCGCGCAGGTCAAGGCCGACCAGATCCAGGCCGTCAACGGCATCGTGATCCTCGTGGCGCTGCTGCTGGCCCGGCTCACGAGCGGGAAGGCGCAGGACTGACGGAGCGTGTGAAGTCCGTGTTTTGTACTCTCGGTCCGGGGGGAGCATGGACGAGCTCGTCAGCCGTATCCGCATCGACCCGCGCGCCGCGGTCCGCGTCACGTTCGACCCGTACTCGAGCGTGCTCGCCCTGGCCTGCGCCGGGGCCCGGGACCACCGGCGCGGGCTCGCCACCGCACCCGCCCGGATCGCCGGCCGGTTCCCGCAACGGGGTCTGGCCGCGGTCGCGCGGATCGTCGCGCCCGGCAGCTCGGTGGCTCCCGACTGCCTGAGCCCGCACGACCCGGCCCACGACACCGACGTGCGCGCGGAGATCGGCCGGCTCCGTGACCTGTCGGCGTCGGAGCTGCTCGGCGACCTGCGCGAGACGTTCGACGACCGGCCGCCCCGGCAGTGGGAGGAGATCGCCGCCGCGCCGCAGCGGTGGGCGCACGACGTCGCCGACGTGCTCGACGCGCTGTGGGCCGTCGTCGAGCCGGTGTGGCGCCGCGAGGACGCGCTGCGCGGGCGCGAGGCCGAGCGCGTCGGGGCCGCCGCGGCGCGGGAGGCGCTCGACATCGTGCTGGCGCAGGCCCATCCGCGCGGTCGCGCCCAGGACGGCTGCCTGGTGTTCCCCGATCCCGAGGGCACCGAGCTCGACGCGTCGGGCCGCACCGTGGTGCTGGCGCCCGTGCTCAGCGGGCTGGACGTCTCGATCTCCAACCTCGACCGCCCCGACCTCGTCTGGCTGGCCTACCCGGTGGCCGCGGGCGCCCCGCCCGACGACCCCACGGGCCTCGCCGCCCTGCTCACCCCGATGCGGGCGCAGCTGCTGGCCCGGCTCGACGGCGAGTGGGCGATGGGCCGCATCGCCGGGGCACTGGGCACGACCGCGAGCGCCGCCACCCACCACGTCGACGCGCTGGTGGCCGCCGGCCTGGTGACGCGCCGTCGCGAGGGCCGTCACCACCTGGTGGCCCGCACCGCCCGCGGCGACGGCGTCCTCGACCTCTACGGGATGACCGGCTGACGGGTCGGGACGGGACGGGTCAGCCGTCGGGGGCGGGCACCGTGATCGACGCCGGCACGGGGCGGCCGAACAGCAGCGCCGCCACGTCGCTCACGGCGTGCACGCCGCCGGCGAGCGAGCCGGCCGGCCCCACCTGATACATGATCGCCAACGTGTAGCGCTCGTCCGGCCCCGCGAAGCCGACGGTGTCGGTGACCCAGTGCTTGCCGTAGGAGTCCGACTCGAACGACCAGCCGTCCTTGTTGCCGGGCTGCTGCGCCGCGCCCGCTCCCCAGACGCCCCACTGCTGGTTGGACGCCACGCCGCGCATCGCCGGGACGAGGTGGTCGCGGTCGGGGCCCTGCAGGACGTGGGCCATCAGCGCCGCGAGGTCGTCGGTGGTGCACTTGACGAAGCCCCAGTACGTCGAGGAGGTGAAGCCCGGGACGAAGTGCAGGCCGGTCATCCCCAGGTCGTCGCGGAACCGCGCGAGCATGGCGTCGCCGCCGAACCTCTTCCACAGCCGGTCCGACGCGGCCTCGTCGGAGAAGTTCAGCATCGTGTCCATGTCGTGCCGGTCGGCCGCGGTGAGCGTGATGTCGCCGGTGCGGTTGCGCGCCAGCAGGTCGGACGCGATGGCCAGCTTGATCGTGGACGCCGTCCAGCCCTCGTGGGTGGTGTCGCCGGTGCGCCACACCGCGCCCGTCCGGCGGTCCGTGAACGCGACGGCCAGGTAGCCGTGGGCACCCACCGTGCGGCGGCTGTAGGCCTCGACGGCGGCGAACCGGCTCTGCTGCTCACAGCTCCAGGCGGACGCGGGGCAGGCCGGCGGGGCGGAGGTGGGAGCAGCGGTGGGAGCAGCGGTGGGAGCAGCGGTGGGCGCGACGGCCGTCGTGGTGACCGGAACGGTGGTGGCGACCGGCGACGCGACCGGGGCGGGCGCACCGCACCCGGTGAGCACGGCTCCGGCCAGCAGGACGGTCGCGGCGTGTCGGCGCATCATCGCCGCGGACGGTACCCGCGGGCCCGGTCCGGCCCACCGCCCAGGGCCCGCCCCACGACCTGACGGCGCGCCGAAACGGTCGGGACCGCATCGGGGTCCACGCCCGCGAGTCGGCACTTTCCCGCCCGCGAGTCGGCACTTTCCCGCCCGCGAGTCGGTGGTTTCCCGCCCGCGAGTCGGCACTTTCCCGCCCGCGAGTCGGCGGTTTCCCGCCCGCGAGTCGGCGGTTCGGGATGCCACGTCGGCGCCGGATCCGGTCAGGTCGTGCGCCCGAAACCGCCGACTCGGTCACCCGAAACCGCCGGCTCGCGGGGTGGGGTGCTGGCCGCCGGCTCCCCCGTCGCCGTCACCGTCACCGGGATCGCGTTGAGGGCGGCGTTGCCCGAGAGCGGGTCGATCACCAGCTCGTCGGTGAGCAGGTTGCTGTTCACCCCGGGGTGGGCGGCCGCGACGGTGCCGGCGTGGGTGGCGTGACCCCAGCCGTGCGGGAGGCTGACCACCCCGGGTCGGATGTCGTCGGTGATCGTCACCGGCGCCTCCACCGACCCGACCCGCGACGTCACGCGGGCGCGGTCGCCGTCGACCAGGCCGAGGGCGGCGGCGTCGACCGGGTTGACGTGCAGTGTGCAGCGGTCGGCGCCCCTCACCATCGCGGGCAGGTTGTGCATCCAGGAGTTGTTGGAGCGCAGGTCCCGCCGCCCCACGAGCACCGGGCCGTCGGACGCGCCGAGCAGGTCGTGCAGGCGCTCCGCGTCGGCGATGATCACGGGCGGGGCGAGCTCCACCGTGCCGCTCGGCGTGCGCAGGACGTCGGGCAGCCGCGGCTGCAACGGGCCGAGGTCGACGCCGTGCGGGGCCGCGGCGAGCACGTCGAGCGTGAGGCCGTCCGGGTCGGCGCCGAAACCGTCGCCGTACGGACCGGTGCGCAGCAGCAGGTCGAGCAGCCGGTCGGCGCCACGGCGGGAGCCGAGTGCCGCCACCAGCTCCGCGGGGTCGCGGCCGTGCACCGGCGAACAGGGGTCGGCGACGGCCGCCGCGGCGGCCGTCAGCGTGACGGCATCGTCGAGGGCCTCGGCGGTGGTGCCGGCGGCGATCGCGGCGAGCCGCAGCAGCATCTCGCCGTCACCCGGCCGCGCGGGGTCGGCCGGGAACACCGGCGGCGACCAGCGCGCGACGTTCCGTGCGGCGAACTGCGCGAACACGATGTCGTAGTGCCCGCGGGTGAGCGGCGACGGCGCGGGCAGCACGACGTCGGCGTGCCGCGTGGTCTCGTTGAGGTAGGCGTCCACCGAGACCATGAAATCCAGCTGTCCGAGCGCCGCCTCCAGCCGGGCGCTGTTGGGCGTGGAGAGCGCGGGGTTGCCGGCCACCGTGATCAGCGCCCGGACCCGGTCGGCGCCCGGCGTGTCGATCTCCTCGGCCAGTGCGGCCACGGGGAACTCCCCGAGCGCGCTGGGCAGGCCCCGCACGCGGGTGCGCCGGGAGCCGGGGATCCGCACGCCGCGCCCGGAGCCGTGCGGCCCGGCCGTGTTGGCCCCGCCCGCGGCGGCCGCGGGGAACAGCACGCCGCCGGGGCGGTCGAGGTTGCCCGTGAGCGTGTTGAGGACGTCCACCAGCCAGCTCGCGACGGTGCCGTGCGCGGTGGTGCAGGTGCCGATGCGCCCGTACACCGCGGCGGACGGGGCGGCGGCCAGCTCGTGGGCGAGCCGCCGGATCGTCGACGCCGGCACGCCGCACCCCTGCGCCACCACCTCGGGCGGGAACGACGCCACCGCCTCCCGTACCTCCTCCACCCCGCTGACGTGCGGCAGCGACGACACGACGAGCCCGTCGGCGAACAGCGTCTGCGCCATGGCCGCCAGCAGCAGCGCGTCGGCGCCCGGGCGGATCGTGAGGTGCTCGTCGGCGGCCCGGGCGGTGCGCGTGCGGCGCGGGTCGACCACGACGAGCCGCCCGCCCCGGCGGCGCAGCGCACGCAACCGTCCCGGCATGTCCGGTGCGGTGAACAGGCTGCCGTTGCTCACCAGTGGGTTGGCCCCGAGCACGAGCAGGAACTGCGTGTGGTCGACGTCGGGGATCGCGATGGACAGGCCCGTGCCGAACATCAGCGCCGACGCCACCTGCTTGGGCATCTGGTCGACGGTGCTGGCCGAGTAGCGCTGGTCGGTGCCGAGTGCGCGGATGAGCACCGGCCCGTAGAGCGTGGCCGCGTGGTCGTGCGAGTTGGGGTTGCCCAGGTAGACGGCCACGGCGTTGCGTCCGTGCCCGGCCAGCAGCGGCGGGAGCCGGGCCTCGATCTCGGCGTAGGCCTCGTCGAACGTGGCGGGCACGAGCACGCCGTCGCGGCGCACCAGCGGGGTGGTGAGGCGGTCGGGATCGTGGTGCAGGTCGCCGAGGGCCACACCCTTGGGGCACAGGAAGCCGTGGCTGCCCACGTCGTCGGGATCGCCCCGGACGCTGAGCACGTCGGGGCCGTCGGTGGTGATCGTGAGCCCACAGGTGGCCTCGCACAACGGGCAGGTACGGAACGCGACGGTCACCAGGTCAGTCCTCTCAGCAGCAGGTCGGCGAACTGCCGCCCGACGTCCTCGGCGGTGAGCGCCCCGGCCGGCCGGTACCAGCTGCCGAGGTGGTGGACCGCCCCGAAGAAGTAGGAGACGGCCAGGTCGGCGTGCACGTCGGAGCGCAGCTCCCCCGAGGCCTGTCCGTCGTGCACCATCTCCCGGAACCGCTCGTGGTAGGCGCGGCGGCCCTGGCGCACCCGCTCGCGCGGCTCGGGGCCGAGCAGGTGCACGGAGCGCTGGAAGATCGTCGTGTCGTCGAGGTTCGCGATGCTGGTGAGCACGACGTCGCGGGCCGCGGCGTGCAGGCGCTCGGCAGGGGTCCCGGGCCCGTCCGCGATCTCGTCGAGCCGCCGGGACTGCAGGCGCAGCACACGGGCGTACACCTCGTGGAGCAGCTCGTCCTTGGACGAGAAGTAGTGGTAGAGCGCCCCCTTGGTGACGCCCGCCGCGTCCACGATCTGCGCCACCGACGTGCCGTCGTAGCCCTGCTTCGCGAACAGCTGCGTCGCGGCGGCGAGCAGCCGGTCGGGAACCGCCGTCCGCGTCGCCGTCATGTCGCTCCGTCCGGGCCACATGGCAGACCGACCGGATGGTATGCCAGGTGGTGCCCACTGTGCGTCCTTGACACCCGCCCGTCAACGCCGCTTCACTCGTGCGTTCGCACCGCGGAGGGACACGCATGACCACCGACATCGGCCTGCCGCAGACCGTCGCCGCCCTGCCCGCCGTCGCGGCGCGGCGCTACGGCGACCGCCCCGCCCAGCGCCACCTCGCCGGTGGCGTGTGGCAGGACGTGAGCTACGCCGAGCTGCGGGAGATCAGCACGGAGATCGGGCTGGGTCTGGTCGCGCTCGGGGTGGCACCGGGCGACCGCGTCTGCGTGCTGGCCGACACCCGCGCCGAGTGGGTGCAGGTCGAGTTCGGCATCGCGCTGGCCGGCGCCGTCACGGTGCCGATCTACCCCTCCAGCTCGGCCGACGAGTGCGAGTGGGTGCTCGGCGACTCGGGTGCCGTGGTCGTCGTGTGCGAGAACGCGGCCCTGCAGGCGAAGGTCGAGTCGGTGCGCGACCGGCTCCCGGCGCTGCGCGAGGTGGTCCTGATCGACGGGGAGGAGAACACCCTCGCCGAGCTGCGCGCCCGCGCCGGCGACCGCGACGACCTGGAACGACGGGCCACGGCGGTCGTCCCGGACGAGCCCGCACTGATCATCTACACGTCCGGCACCACCGGCCGCCCCAAGGGCTGCGTGCTCACCCACCGCAACCTCACCGAGTGCTGCCGGGTGTGCGATGCGATGGGCGTGATGGACGCCTCCGACGTCGTGTACCTGTTCCTGCCGCTCGCGCACGTGTTCGCGCAGGTCATCTCGCTGGGGTCGGCCGGGATGGGCGCGGTCGTGGCGTACTGCAGCGACGGGGCGGCCGCGATCATGCCCGACCTCGCGGCGCTGTCGCCGACGCTGCTGCCGTCGGTGCCCCGGATCTTCGAGAAGGTCTACGCGACGGTCAGCGGGCTCGTCCCGGCGGAGATGCGCGCGAAGGCGGTGGCAGCCGGGATGGCCGTGCGGCAGCTCGAACGCGCCGGGCAGCCGGTGCCCGACGAGCTGGCAGCCGGTTACGCGCAGGCCGACGCGGCGCTGTTCACGAAGGTCCGCGCGGTCTTCGGGGGCGCGATCCGGCAGGCCATCTCGGGAGCCGCTCCGATCGCGCCCGAGATCATCGAGTTCTTCCACGCCGCGGGCGTGCCGGTCAACGAGGGCTACGGCCTGTCGGAGTCCACGGCGATGGGCACGCTCAACACCCTCGACGCGGTGCGGATCGGCTCCATCGGCCGCGCGGTGCCCGACTGCGACGTCCGCATCGCCGAGGACGGCGAGATCCTCATGCGCGGCCCCCACATCTTCGCCGGCTACTGGCAGAACCCCGGCGCCACCGCCGAGACCCTCGTCGACGGCTGGCTGCAGACCGGCGACCTCGGCACGATCGACGACGACGGCTACGTGACGATCACCGGCCGCAAGAAGGACATCATCATCACCGCGGGCGGCAAGAACCTCTCGCCGGGCAACGTCGAGAACGACCTGCGCCTGTCCCCGTGGATATCCCAGGCCGTCATGCACGGCGACCGCAGGCCCTACCCCGTCGCCCTGATCACCCTCGACGCCGAGGCGGTCGGGCCGTGGGCGCAGGGCGAGGGGCTGCCCGCGGACATCCCCACCCTGGCGGCGCACCCGGCCGTCCGGGCGCTCGTCCAGCAGGTCGTCGACGAGGTCAACGCGCACTACGCCACGGTCGCGCAGATCAAGAGGTTCGCGATCCTCGACCACGACCTGTCGATCGAGACCGGTGAGCTCACCCCCACCCTGAAGGTCAAGCGGCGGGTCGTCGAACAGCAGTACGCGGGCCTCCTCGACGGTCTCTACGACTGACCCGGAAAAATCTTCGCGACCGGTGTCGATTTCCGGGGTGGCCCGTTCGACGCATCGGTGAGGCAGCCACACGGCCGCCCGCGAAACAGGGAGTCGATCATGCGCTACTTCTTCTACACCTTCGGTGACGAGTCCGTTCCCACCCCGCCGCCCACGCCCGAGCTCATGGAGGAGATGGGGAAGTTCATGGCGGAGGCGGTCGCGAACGGCTCGATGGTGGCCACCGGCGGGATGGGCCCGACGGCGATGGGCGCGAAGGTCCGCCGCCAGGGCGACGAGTACACCGTCACCGACGGGCCGTTCGCCGAGGCCAAGGAGCTGATCGGGGGATGGGCGCTGATGGACCTGCCCGACCACGACGCCGCCGTCGAGATCGCCAAGCGCTTCCTCGCGATCGCGGGCGAGGGCGAGTCCCGCTTCCGCCCGGTCTTCGGCCCGGAGGACGCGGACCCGACGCTCGACGCCTGACCCGCCCGCCCGCCCCACCCTCCCGCGCTGATCAAGGCATGGATGTCGCTCCCCGCGCACGACCGACGACGTCCACGCCTTGATCGCCGCAGTCGGGGCGCCGCTTGCCCCGGTGATCGGGCAGGTGGTGGGATCGCGGCGTGCCGGCCCGGGATGCGGTGGAGGACGTCGTCCGTGCGGAGTGGGCCCGGGTGGTGGCCGGCGTCGCCCGGTTCACCGGTGACGTCGGGCTGGCCGAGGAGCTCGCGCAGGACGCCGTGGTGGCCGCGCTGGAGCAGTGGCCCGACTCGGGCGTCCCGCGCAACGCCGGCGCCTGGCTCACCACCGTCGCGAAGCGCCGGGCCGTTGATGTGTTCCGGCGCACCGAGAACGAGCAGCGCAAGTACGCGGAGCTCGGCCGGGACCTGGAGATCGACGGGGAAGGGGCGGACATGGAGCTCCCCGACCTCGACGATTCCGGGGACCACATCGACGACGATCTGCTCCGCCTCGTGTTCGTGTCCTGCCACCCGGCGCTGGCGGTCCCGTCCCGGGTCGCGCTGACCCTGCGCCTGCTCGGCGGCCTCACCACGGCCGAGATCGCGCGGGCCTACCTGACCTCCGAGCCGACGGTGGCCGCCCGCATCACCCGCGCCAAGAAGGCGCTGGCCGCCGCGGGCGTCCCGTTCGAGGTGCCGCCCGTGGCCGAGCGCAGGGAGCGCCTGGGGTCCGTCCTGGAGGTCATCTACCTGATCTTCAACGAGGGCTACTCGGCCACCACGGGCGACGACTGGCTGCGCCCCGGGCTGTGCGACGACGCCATCCGGCTCGGGCGGGTGCTGGCCGGTCTCACCCCGGACGAGCCGGAGGTGCACGGCCTGCTGGCGCTGATGGAGATCCAGGCGTCGCGGGCGGCCGCGCGCACCGGCCCGTCCGGGGAGCCGGTGCTGCTGCTCGACCAGGACCGCACCCTGTGGGACCGGCCGATGATCGACCGCGGCCTGACCGCGCTCGACCGCGCCGACCGGCTCGGCGGGGGCCCCTACACACTTCAGGCGGCGATCGCGGCCTGTCACGCCCGCGCCGCCCGTCCCGAGGACACCGACTGGGACCGCATCGCCGCGATCTACGCGGTGCTGGCGGCGATGACGGGCTCCCCGGTGGTGGAGCTGAACCGGGCGGTGGCCGTGTCGATGGCCTCGGGGCCGCAGGCCGGCCTCGACCTGCTCGACACCCTCGCCGACGCCCCGGCCCTGCGCGGCTACCACCTGCTCTCCAGCGTGCGCGGCGACCTGCTCGCCAAGCTCGGGCGCGCCGACGAAGCCCGCGCCGAGTTCGAACGCGCCGCGGAGCTGACCCGCAACACCCGCGAGCGCGAGCTGTCCCTGGAGCGGGCCCGCAGCTTGGGCTGATCGGGTGAGTCGGCCATTCCCACCGAGCGTCACGGGCGGGACGGGAGCACGCTTCCCGGCAGCCGTTCGCCCACCCGTGGAGGATCGATGCCCGCACTGCTGCTGGCCGACTACCAACAGGTCTACGACCCGCTCGGCGGCTCCCTCGGGCTGTCGTCGATCGTCGCGGTCCTGCCGCTCGTCGTGCTGTTCGTCCTGCTGGGCGTGGTGCGGATGCGGGCGTGGCTGGCGTCCGTGATCGGGCTGGTCGTCGCGCTCGTGGTGGCGGTCGTGTTCTACTCGATGCCCGCGGGCGACGCGCTCAACAGTGGTCTGCTCGGCGCCGCATTCGGCTTCTTCCCCATCATGTGGATCGTCATCAACGCGATCTGGGTCTACAACCTCACCGTCGAGACCGGACACTTCGACGTCCTGCGCCGCTCGTTCGCCTCCGTCAGCGACGACCAACGGATCCAGGCGATCATCATCGCGTTCTGCTTCGGCGCGCTGATGGAGGCGCTCGCCGGGTTCGGCACACCCGTCGCGATCAGCTCGGTCATGCTCATCGCGCTCGGGTTCCGCCCGCTCAAGGCGGCGACGGTGGCGCTGGTGGCCAACACCGCGCCCGTCGCGTTCGGCGCGCTCGCGGTGCCCATCACGACGCTCGCCACCGTCACGAAACTGCCGGTCGAGGACCTCGGCGCGATGGTGGGGCGGCAGACCCCGATCCTGTCGGTGTTCGTCCCGCTCGCGCTGGTGTTCATCATCGACGGCAAGCGGGGGCTCAAGCAGGTGTGGCCGCCCGCGCTGCTCTGCGGGGTGGTGTTCGGCGTCTTCCAGTACCTGTCGTCGAACTTCTGGTCCATCCCGCTCGCCGACATCATCGCCTCGCTCGCAGCCGCCGCGGCGGTGCTGCTGTTCACGCGCGTCTGGCACCCGGCCGAGCACTACGAGGAGGCCGACACCGACGGCCGGCCCGTCGACGTGGACGGGGGCGGCGTCAGCACCCGCACCGACACGCGCAGCGAGGTGCTCCGCGCCTACGCGCCGTACCTGATCATCATCCTGGTGTTCGTGCTGGCCACCCGCGTGCCCCCGATCACGGGCGTGGCCCCGACGAAGCCCGGCGCCCACGGCACGGGCCTCGAGGTGGCCACCTGGATCTACAACTGGCCCGGGCTCACCATCACCAGCCAAACCGGCAAGGCCGTCGCCACCACGTTCAAGCTCAACATCCTCTCCGCGGCCGGCACGCTGCTGCTGATCTCCGGGCTGCTCACGCTGCCGGTACTGAAGGTCGGCCTCGGCCAGGCCCTGCGGACCTACGGCAAGAGCCTCGCCCAGCTCAAGTTCGCGATCCTCACGGTGATGGCCGTGCTGGCGCTCGGGTTCGTCATGAACGAGTCGGGCCAGACCACCACGCTGGGCCTCTGGCTCGCCGGCGCCGGTGGGCTGTTCGCGCTGCTGTCGCCGATCCTCGGCTGGCTGGGCGTGGCCGTCACGGGCTCCGACACCTCGTCGAACTCGCTGTTCGGGGCCCTGCAGATCAGCGCCGCGCAGTCGGTGAACCTCCCGCCGGTGCTGCTGGCGGCCGCGAACTCCTCCGGCGGCGTGCTCGGCAAGATGATCTCGCCGCAGAACCTGGCGATCGCGGCGGGCGCGGTCGGGCTGGAGGGCAAGGAGGGCGAGATCTTCCGCCGGGTGCTGGTATGGAGCCTGGTGTTCCTCGTCTTCATGTGCGTGCTGGTGTACCTGCAGTCGACGCCGGTGCTGAGCTGGATGGTCGCCTGACCGTGCAGACCTGATGGTGCTCAGAGGTCGGCCGGGCCCTCCCGGGGGACCATCCCGAGCTGGTCCGCCACCTGCCCCAGCACGTCCTGGACGGCCACCGTGTCGGCCAGCGGCATCACCGCGCTCTCGGCGCGTCCGGCCGCCACGCACTCCGTCACCTCGATCAGCTCGTGCGCGTACCCACCGCCCACGTGGCCGGTCCGGATCTCCTCCGGCTCGGCGCCCGCCCGGTGCAGGACGATCGCGTCGGGGTGGTGGAAACGCGGGGGCACGTCGATCCAGCCGGCCGTGCCGAACACCCGCATCTGGCCGGGGGTGGCGCAGCGCAGCGACGTGAACAGCGACGCCGCGCGGCCGTCCGACCAGCCCAGCTGCACGGCCTCCTCGACGTCCACGCCGCGGGCGTCGAGCAGGCCGGTGGCGGTGACGGTGTCGGGCGTGCCCAGCACCATCTGGGCGAACGAGATCGGGTAGACGCTCAGGTCGAACAGCGCGCCGCCGCCGATCGCGGGGTTGTAGAAGCGGTCGTCGGGGTCCGTGGGGGCGTTGACGCCCAGCTCGCCCTGCACGGCGCGCACCTCTCCGACGGCACCCTCGGCGATCAGTTCGCGCAGGCGCACGACGGCGGGCTGGAAGCGGGTCCACATGGCCTCCATCGCGAACACGCCGCCGGCGCGGGCGACGTCGACGATCTCGCGGGTCGCCTCGGGCGTCACCGTGAAGGCCTTCTCCACCAGCACCGCCTTGCCCGCCCGCAGCGCCGCGAGCGTGACGGCGCGGTGCTGGGGGTGCGGGGTGGCGATGTAGAGGACGTCGACCTCGGGGTCGTCGACGATGCCCTGGTACGAGTCGTGCACACGCGAGGCGCCGTACTCGGCGGCGAACGCCGTCGCCCGGTCCGCCGACCGCGACGCCACCGCCACCAGCTCGGCGCCCGGCACGTGCGGGAAGTCCTTGGCGACCCCCGACGCGATCCGGCCCGGACCCACCACACCCCACCGCACAGTCATGACGCCATCCTGTCCGACGGCGGCGAGCTACATGAAGTAGGCGCCCGGCGCGGTGAGGAGCGGGGCGTTCGCGGTGACGGCCACGGCGACGGCCGCGGCCAGGCCGGACACCGCCAGGGCGAGAAGGCGACGGGACAGGGGCACGGGTACTCCGGGATGCGCGTAGTTCGGGGGAGGCGGGGAGCGTCCGGCCAGTCCGTCGCTGCCCGGGCCCGGGCCGTTACGCCGTAGGTTCCCCCCATGGCACGGACGATCAGGTTCCACGAGCTGGGCGGTCCCGAGGTGCTGCGCATCGAGGAGCTGCCGGTGCGGTCACCGGACGCGGGCGAGGTGCGGATCCGCGTCGACGCGATCGGGCTCAACCGGGCCGAGGTCAACTTCCGCCGCGGCACCTACCTCGAACAGCCCGTGCTGCCGGCCGGGCTGGGCAGCGAGTGCGCGGGTGAGGTGCTGGAGGTCGGGCCGGGCGTGGAGCGGTGGGCCCCGGGCGACGCCGTCAGCGTCGTGCCGGCGTTCTCCCAGAACGACTACCCGGTCTACGCCGAGGAGGCCGTGGTGCCCGCGTCCGCGCTGGTGGCGCGGCCGCCGGGCATGGACGCGATCACCGGTGCGGCGATCTGGATGCCGTACGTGACGGTCTACGGGATGGTCTGCGAGACCGTCCGCGTCCGGCCCGGCGACCACGTCGTGATCACCGCGGCCAGCAACAGCATCGGCCTGGCCGCGATCCAGGTGGTGCGCCACCTCGGCGCGGTCCCGATCGCCACCACCCCGGCCGCGGCCCAGCGCCGGGCGCTGCTCGACGGCGGTGCGGAGGCCGTGATCGTCACCGGTGAGGACGACCTCGTGGCCGCGATCCGCGACGCCACCGGCGGCCGCGGCGCGGCGCTCGTCCTCGACGCCGAGGGCGGGCCGCAGGTGGAGCAGCTCGTGCGGGCCTGCGCCGACGACGCCACCGTGATCGTGCACGGCGGCCTGTCCGGGCAGCCGACGCCGCTGCCCGCCGGGAACTACGCCGCGGTCTGGCTGCGCCGCTTCCACGTCGTCGCGATCACCGGCGATCCCGGGGCGCTGCGCCGCGCCGAGCACTTCGTCCGGGCCGGACTGGCGACCGGTGGCTTCACGCCCACCGTCGACCGGGTCTTCGACTTCGACGACGTGGCCGCCGCGCACGCCTACGTCGACTCGCCCGACCGCGCGCCGGGCAAACCGGTGCTGCGCGTCAGCTCCCGCTGAGCGCCTCGATCACCCGTTGACCGTGACGAAGGAGAAGCCGAAGCGCTCGCGGCCCAGCGGCAACGTGCCGTCCCGCGGAGTGACGACCGCCCCCGGGTACGCGACGGCGTCGGCGTGCCGCGCGCCAGGGTCGGCATCCGGTGCCCAGCCCGAGCTCCGGCCGCCCGCCGGTGAGCTCGTCGATCGCGGCCACCTCGCGGGCGAGCAGCGCCGACCTCCAGAACCGGCGTTGAGCACGAACGGCCCACCCCCGGGCGCACCGTGACCTCCGCGGCCCGGACCAGGGCCGGGAACGGGGCCGGTAGGTGCGGGTGGTCGGGCGCGTGGATCGTGTCGTCATCGTCGTCACCGTCGTCACCGTCGTCACCGTCGTCACCGTCGTCACCGTCGTCTCGGCGAGCCGGCACTGTGTCGGTCCCGCCCGGCGCGAACATGTGATCCCGAACCGGAACGGCCGGATGTCGATCACACTCCCGCGCCGACCCCGATCTCGTCCAGCGTGACGTCGTGGCGGCGCAACCGGTCGGGATCCGCGGCCACGCGCGCCACCGCCGAGTCGTGGTGCGGCGCCCCGACCACCACGAGGTAGGTGCCCGGGCACGGGACGTCGAGGTGGTAGCGGCCGGCGCGGTCGAGCCGCGTGCCACCCACCTGGCTGCCGCGCTCGTCCACCAGCGTGACGGCGCCGTCGACGACGGGGCCGCCCGACGGGCCGGTGACCACCCCGGCCAGCCCCGTCCCGACGGCCGGGGTCTCCCGGCGCGGCGCGACGAGCGCGACGTCGAGGACGGCGTCGGAGCCGAAGTCGCTGGTGGTGAGCCGGTGCAGCAACTGCTGCAGGTGGATCAGGGTGCGGCCGACGTGGCCGGGCTCGTCGGTCGCGAACAGCACGGCGTCGGCGCGTGCGAGGGCGTCGAGCACCTCGGGATCGGCGCTGGCCGCGGTGAGCCCGGCGAGGTCGCGGGTGGCCGCGGCCAGCGCCGCGGTCGCCTGCGCCAGGTGGGTGGGCACGGCCGGGTCCCGGCGCACCTGGGACGCCAGCGCGCGGGAGTGGGTGGCCGCCGCCGCGTAGAGCGTGAGCGCGCGGCGGACCTTCGTGGGGTCGTTGTCGAACAGCATCGGCCGGGTCAACGGCGCGGCCACGAGGTTCAGCTGCCGCAGCGCGTTCTCGACGGTGCGGGCGAGCCCGTCGAGGTCGGTGGTCTCGGCCTCGTCGTCGGGCACCTCGACGGTCGGGTCGACCCGCCGGGTCACGGCGGCCAGCATGTCGGCCAGCGAGTTCAGCAGCGTCGCCCGGGCGGCCCGGACGGTGTCGCGGGTGCTCACCGGGGCCACCAGCAGCGCCACCAGGATGCCGACGGCCGCCCCGATCGCGGTCTCCTCCAGCCGCAGCACGAGCAGCCCGTCGCTGAACTCGTTGAGCACGCTGTAGAGCTGCCCCACCATGATCGTGATGAAGAAGATCATGAAGGCGTAGGAGACCTTGATCAGGTAGAAGCCGAAGAACATGCAGAGCAGGATCGTGATCAGCACCAGGGAGGTGCTGCCCACCGTCAGGCTCGCCACCCAGATCGAGGCGAACAGCCCCACCAGCGTGCCGACCACGCGGTTGACGGCCTTGATCGCGGTCTCCGACCGCGTGGCCGTGCCGGTGAACGCGAGGAACGCGGCGAGCACCGCCCAGTAGTAGCGCTGCTGCGAGAGCAGGCTGCCGAGCACGATCGCGAGGCCACCGGCGAGGGCGACCTGCACGGCCTGGCGGGAGACCAGGTCGAGCCGGCCCAGCGGGTTCCAGCGCCCGGTGCGCGGGGCGACGTCGCGGGCGACGGCGGGCGAGCCCGGAAGGTTGCCCATCATCATCACGACGGCCGGCTCGAACGACTCGGCCGCGTCCGGCGTGGTCGCGGGCACGCGGCTGTTGCGCCGCAGGTCGCAGTACTCCAGGACCGCCGTGGCGGCGCGGCGCACGGCGACCTCGGTCGCCCGGTCCCGCAACAGCCGCGCCTCCCGCTCGGCCGCCGCGTGGTCGCCGGCGGCGAGCCGGCGGGCGACGTGGGCCACCTGTGCCGACGCGGCCCGGGGACCGGCTCCGGCGTCGAGGGTGAGCGCCGAGTGCGCGACGGCGTCGATCGCGAGCTGCGCGTCGACGAGGTGGCGGCGCAGTGCCGGGGCCGACCATCCCGTAGGGGTCGCGTCGACGTCGGCCAGCGAGCTGTCCACCATCAGCGCGCACTCCGCCAGCCGCAGCTGCCGGTCGTGCAGCCGGGCGCGGATCCGGCGACGGCGCCGGACCTCACGCGGCTCAGCCTCCAGCAGCTCCGCCGCCAGCCCTACGACCTCGCGACTGCGGGCGCCGAACGAGCGCCGCATCCGCGTGACGGTCCGGCGCGGGTTCGCCTTCAGCACCGTGACCGACAGCAGCAGGATCCACGCCGAGGCGACGACGACGAACAGCAGCAGCCCCGGCAGCATGGCCAGGGTCGCCCCGAGGAACGAGGCGAAGAAGTAGCCCATCCAGCCCATGAAGCCGTAGAAGAAGAACGACGGACCGAAGCGCCGCACGAACACCGCGGCGAACATGACCACCACGAACACGGCGAGCATCACGACGTGGCTGCCCGCGACGGCGACGCCCGCGAGCATGCCGACCCCGATGGCCACCGGGAAGAACACGGCCGTGCGCGCCTTCTCCAGCGCCGACCCGCTGGCCAGCCCCATCGACCCCATCATCGCCATGACGGCGCCCAGCAGCATCGCGATCAGCGTGCCCTGGGCCCCGGCGTGGGTCGCCGTGGCGACGAGGTACTCCACCCCCATCGCCGTCGCCAGCGCGACGACCGCGTTGCCCGCCATCCGCAGGCGGCCCAGACCCGGGTCGGAGGCGACCACGCGGTCCCTGACCCGCCGTCCCCGCTCACGTAGTGCCATCAGTCGCAACCCCGAATTCCTGAAGCATGTATGGTACCGACAATAGCCGGTATCGTGCCGGTAATCGACAGGAGGAGGGCTCCTGTGAGGACGAGCACCACGCAGCCGGTCGACGTGATCGAGCTGCAGACGGCGGTACTCCGGCGCAACGTCGAGATGGTGCGCCGCCGCGGCGAGGTCTACGTCGAGCTCGACCCCGCCGAGTACCTGCTGCTCCGCACGCTCGACGACCTCGGCCCCATGGACATCCGCACGCTGGCCTCGGCGGTCGGGGTCGACCCGTCCACCGCGGGCCGGCAGATCGGGGCGATGCACGCCGCCGGGTTCGTCGACCGCGCCCCCGCCGCCGAGGACCGCCGCCGCACGATCATCAGCGTCACGGCCGAGGGCCTGCGCCGCACCGAGGCCGTCCGCGACCGCCGCCGCGAGAACATCCGCGAGCTCCTCGAGGACTGGTCCCCGGAGGACCTGGAGACGCTCGGCGTCATGTTCGGCCGCTACAACGCGGCGGTCTCGGACAGGTACGTCACCCACACGTAGCGCCGCCACCCACCGGTGTTGTTGACTCGGGTCCGTGATCGACCCAGACATGATCGATGTGGATCTGTCCGACCCGACCCTGGTGGCCCGGGTCCGTGAGGAGCTGGTGGCCACCGGCTGCTGCGTGATCCCCGACCTCGTGCGGGCCGACCTCCGCGAGACCCTGCGGCGGGAGGGCGCCGCCGTGGCGCCGCTCGCCTACTACGACGTCGAGACGGTGAACGTCTACAACACCGAACCCGACGACACGCTGCCCGCCGACCACCCCGCCCGCATCCCGATGCGGCGCGGCAACGCCTTCGTCGCGCGCGACACGATCCCGGCCGGCGCGCTGATCCAGCAGCTCTACACGGACGCGGCGTTCCAGGCGTTCGTCGCCGCCTGCTTCGGGCTGCCCCAGGTCCACCCGCTGGCCGACCCGCTCTCGGGCCTGACCCTCAACGTCGTGACGCCCGGCCGCAGCCACCCGTGGCACTTCGACACCAACGAGTTCACCGTCAGCATGCTGACGCAGGAACCCGAGGGCGGCGGGGTCTTCGAGTACTGCCCGAACATCCGGACCGCCCGGGCGGAGAACGTGGCCGACGTGCGCGCCGTGCTGGACGGCGACCGGGAACGGGTCCGCGGCCTCACCCTGCGGCCAGGCGATCTCCAGCTGTTCCGGGGCCGCTACTCGCTGCACCGCGTGAGCCCCGTGGAGGGCGGTACCGACCGCCACTCGGCGATCTTCGCCTACAGCGAGCGGCCCGACGTGATCGGTTCGCCCGCCCGCACGCGGCAGCTGTTCGGCCGCGTCACCCCCGCGCACCTGGGCGCTACGTCCCGGGTCGACCAGCTGATGGACTAGATGAGGACGAACGTGGATCTGTCGACCCGCACCTTCGGCAACGAGGACCACCTCCCGCGCGTGCCGCTCCCCACCCTCGACGACACCTGCGACCGGTTCCTGGAGTGGTGCGCACCGCTGCTGACCGCCGACGAGCTGGCCACCACCGAGAAGACCGTCGCGGCGTTCCGCGACGGGCCGGGCCCGGACCTGCACGCCCAGCTCGCGGCCTACGACGCCCGGCCCGACACGGCGAGCTGGCTCGACGCGTTCTGGAGGCAGCGCTACCTGGGCCGACGCGACCGCATCGCGCTCAACGCCAACTTCTTCTTCCTCTTCGAGGACTCCCCGCTGGGCCAGATCGAGCGGGCGGCCCGGCTCGTCGCCGCGTCGGTGGCGTACAAGCTCAGCATCGACGACGAGACCCTGCCGCCGGTCGTCCAACGCGGGCAGGCCTTGTCGATGGAGCAGAACAAGTACCTGTTCTCCGCCACCCGCATCCCCGGTGACCCGTTGGACAGCTCCCGCAACCCGTACTCCGACGCGTGGCCGGGCCCGTCGCAGGCGCGGCACATCCTCGTCCTGCACGACGGCAACGCCCTCGCGGTCGACGTGATCAGCCCCGAGGGCCGGCCCTACGCCGTCGACGAGATCGCGGCCGGGCTGCGCGCCGCGGTGGCCGCGAGCCCGACCCGCGGGCCCGCGGTCGGGCACCTGACGACGAAGGCGCGCGCCGAGTGGGCGGCGAGCCGGACGACGCTGCTGCCGGCCAACGCCGACGCGCTCGACACCCTCGAGACGGCCCTGTTCTGCGTCTGCCTCGAGGACCTCACGCCGTCGAGCCCCCTCGAAGCCTCCGACCAGCTCCTGCACGGCGACAGCGGCAACCGGTGGTTCGACAAGTCCGTCTCGCTCATCGTGTTCGCCGACGGCACCGCCGGCTACAACGGCGAGCACTGCAAGCTCGACGGCACGACCGTGATCGCCTACCTCGACACCGTCCTGGAGACCCCCGAACCCACCGACCCGGCCGGGCTCGGCGAGACACCCGCCGTCGCGCCCGTCGCGTTCGTGCTCGACGACGCCCAGCGCGCCGACATCGACACCGCCGGGAAGGCGTTCGCCGACTACGCCGCCGACACCGCCACCTCCACGCTGTCGGTGGACTTCAGCGCCGAGCGCGCCAAGGCGCTGAAGTGCTCGCCCGACGCGTTCGCGCAGATGGCGTTCCAGCTCGCCCACGTCCGTGCGAAAGGCCACGTCGGCGCCACCTACGAGTCGATCGCCACGCGCGCGTTCAGGCACGGGCGGACCGAGGCGATGCGGGTGGTGACGCCGGAGATCCTGGCGTTCACGGCGGCGACCGGACCCGACGAACGTCGCAGGGCCTTCCGGGCCGCCGCCGACAAGCACGTCGCCCGCGCCAAGGAGTGCCAGGCCGGGCTCGCCCCCGAGCAGCACCTGTGGGAGCTGCAGCTGATCGCGGCGCGGCAGGGCCACGACGTCGACCCCCTGTACGGCTCGCCGGGCTGGACGATCATGCGCGACGACTACCTGTCGACCAGCGCCGTGCCGTCACCGCACGTGAAGTACTGGGGGTTCGGCTCCACCAGCGAGAAGTGCATCGGGGTGGGCTACGCGATGATGCCGGGCCGCTTCGACCTCTACCTGAGCACGCCGCGGGCCGTGAGCGAGCAGATGGGCATCTTCGCCGTGGCGCTCGCCGACGCCGTGCGCGAACTGGAGGAGCTGCTCGCCGATGCCTGACCCGCTGAGCGCCGAGAGCAAGGCGGACTTCAGCACGATCTACACGCAGACCGATCCGCGCGGCTACTTCCGCACGCTGCGGCTGCTGGACTACCAGGTGCCGCAGCACGCGAAGCCGGTGATCGAGGCGGCGCTGGAGGCGTCCGGGAACCGCACGGTGCTCGACGTCTGCTGCTCGTACGGCATCAACGCGGCGCTGCTGCGCCTCGACGTCGACCTGGAGACGCTCGGCGCCCGGGCGGCCGACCCGGCGCGGGTCGGGCTGGACCCGGAGTCGGTGATCACCTCCGACGCGGCCTTCCACGCCGAGCACCTGCGCCGCCCCGACCTGACGGTCCTCGGCCTCGACGCCTCCGCGCCCGCCATCGACTACGGCGTGCGCACCGGGCTGCTCGCGAACGGCTGGGCCGAGGACCTGGAGTCGACCGCCCCGTCCCCGGCGCTGGCCACGGGGCTGCGCGACGTCGGGCTCGTCGTCTGCACGGGCGGGGTGGGCTACGTCGGCCGCGACACGTTCGCCCGCATCCTGGGCGCCGTCGGAGCACCGCAGCAGCTCCGGCTCGCGGTGTTCGTCCTGCGCGTCTTCGACTACACGGAGATCTCGGCGGTGTTCGAGCCCTACGGCCTGGTGACGGAGAAGCTGCCCGGCACGTACCGGCAACGCCGCTTCGCCGACCGCGGCGAGCAGGACGCGGCGGTCCACGACGTGCGGGCGCGGGGCCTGGACCCGACGGGCAAGGAGGCCGCGGGCTGGTACCACGCCGACTGCTGGCTGACCCGCCCGGTGACGGCGGCCCCGGTCAGGATCCCGCCGGCCGCAGGCTGACGCCGATCGCGAACGCCACCGCGGCCGCGAGGACGGCACCCACCACGACGAGCTGCGCGAGCTGCCCGGGGGTGCCGAGCGGGGCCGGCAGGCCGAGCACCGCGAGCACCTGGTCGCGCAGCACCGCCGACAGCGGCAGCGCGAGGAACAGCGTGCACGAGACGGCGCCGCGGTAGGGGTCGTCCTGCCACGGGCTGCCCGCCCGGACGGCGGCCAGGCCGAGCGTGAGTCCGAGCGCACGGGCCGCTGCCCTACGGGCGGGATGTCCCGCGTCGGGGATGCCCATCTGACAGATAGTACACAGCACATACTACTTGCTGCGTACCACTCGTCGCGTAGTAGAGTCCGGCGACATGCAGGCCAACGACGCCCAGACGCTCGTGCTCTACGCGCTGGCCGACGGGCCACTGCACGGTTACGCCGTCAACACCGCCATCCAGGAGCTCACCGGGGCACGGCTCGGCGCCGGTAGCCTCTACGGGGCGCTCACGCGCCTGGAGGCGAAGGGGCTCGTCGAGCCGCTCGACGAGCAGGGACGCCAGCGCCCGGTCCGGATCACCGACGAGGGGCGCGCCGTGCTGGAGCGGGAGCTGCGCGCCATGCAACGGGTGGCCTCGGCCGGCCTGCACCGGCTCGGGGTAGCGCCGGCATGAGCGTCGAGGCCCGGCTGGTGCGGCTCTACCCCGCCGCGTTCCGGCGGGCGTGGGGCCCCGACGTCGAGACCGAGGCCCGCGCCGCCGGATGGCGGTCGTGGCCGAGCCTCGTCGCCGGCGTCGTCGACATGTGGCTGCACCCGGCGATCTGGCCGGCGCGCAGCACGGCCGAGCGGCGGGCCCGGGTCACCACGGCACTGGTCGCCGTCGGGCTCGCGGGGTGGCTCGTCGGCCACGCCGGGGCGGAGCAACACGCCCTGCCCGCCCATACCGCCTGCACCACGCTGCTGCTCCTCGGCCTCGGCCTCGCCGCCCCCTGGCCACGCGCGCTGGTGGCCACCGCCCGCCGCGTCGCACACCTGCTCGCGGCGCCGGCACTCCTCGGCGCCGCCGCCGTGGCCATGGCCCGGTCCGACCTTCCGCCACCGGCCGCGGTCACGGTGCTGGCCACCTGGTGGATGGCGCTCGGCATCGGCGCGGTCCAGGTGTGCCGAGTCCTGGCCTCCCTCGGACCGGACGCACTGGTTCCCCCGTCGCCCGTCCGGCTCCGTGCCGCGGGCCACGCGCTGGTCGCCGCGCTCGCCACGGCCGGCGCCCTGTTCCTGGTCACCGGCGACGTGCCGGCGGCGACCGGCGTCCTGCTGCTCGCGGCGGTCGGCGTCGGCACCCTGCGCGACCTCGAGCCGCAGGGGAAACAGGGATGATCGGCCCGCTGCGTGTCCACCGGGGCCGCCCGCGGCGAGACCACGGCCGAGGTGGGCGCGACGCTCACCACGGACGACATCGGCGCACACCGGCGCACACCTCTGCACCACGGGGCAGCCGGACCCGGACCTGGTGATCCTCACCGGCGGTGAGCAGCGGAGGTCGAACTTCATACCCCGGCAGAGCGCCCACGCCGAGCTGCATTTCCGCGACGCCTACCGGCCCGCGTTCCACGAGATCGACTTCCTTTGCGCGCTCCGCAGGTTCGCCCCCCGGGGATGACCACGGTCAGCCGCGTGGGCGCAGCGGGAGCAGGTCGCGGACGGGAGGGTCGCGCAGGTACGGGCCGCCCCCAGCGCGATGTCGACGTAGACGCCCGAGAGCACGGTGCCGAACAGGGGCGTGTCGACGCGGAGGTCCGCGAGCACGGCCCCGCCCGACGATTCTTCAGCCCCGCAGGCGACGCAGGATGCGGCCCAGCTCGGCGCGGTCGGCGTCGTCGAGGACGCCGAAGAAGCCCTCCGCGTCGGCGACGCGGGCGGCGCGGATCGCCGTGGCGAGCTCGGTGCCCTTGTCCGTCAGCCGCACGAGGGTGGCTCGCCGGTCGTGCGGGTCGGGGAGCCGTTCGACGAGGCCGCGCTCCTGCAGGCCGTCCACCACCTCGGTGACCGACCGCGGCGCGATACGCAGGTGCTCCGACAGCGCGCTGAGCCGCACGGTGCCGTGGCGGGCCAACGTCATGACCGCGCGGGACTGCGACGGCGTGATGTCCCACGGCGCCAGGGACTCCTTGGACCGGTGGCGCAGCGTGCGCGCGACCGCCCAGAACGCCTCGGCCAGGGACTCGTCCTCCTCCACGGGGAATAGCCTACCCAGCACTGGTGTTGCTCCCTCATGTTGAGGTAACCTCAGCATCTACCCGGACAGAAGGAGCCCTTTATTGGAACCGCCACGCATCAAGAACCGCCCCGTCTCCGCTGCCGAGAAGAAGCAGGCCCGCGAGGTCTCCCTGCGTCGCATCGGGCAGCTCTTCACCCCCTACCGCTGGCCGCTCGCGATCGTCGTCGGGATCATCGTGATCTCCTCGATCGTCGGCCTGGCCTCGCCGTTCCTGCTCCGCGCCGTCATCGACACCGCGCTGCCGGACCGCAACCTCACCCTGCTCGTCTGGCTGGTGATCGGCATGGTCGCCGTCGCCGCCGTGAGCTCCGCGCTCGGAGTGGTGCAGACCTGGATCAGCACGCGCATCGGCCAGCAGGTCATGCACGGCCTGCGTACCAGCGTGTTCGCCCACCTGCAGCGCCAGTCCGTCGCGTTCTTCACGCGCACCCGCACCGGTGAGGTGCAGTCGCGCATCACCAACGACATCGGCGGCATGCAGTCCGTCGTCACCTCGACGGCCACGTCCGTCGCCTCGAACCTCACCACGGCCGTCGCCACCGCCGTCGCCATGGCCGCGCTGTCGTGGCAGCTCTCCCTCATCTCGCTCGTCGTGATGCCGCCGGCGATCTACCTGACGCGCCGCGTCGCGACGATGCGCCGCTCCATCACCACGGCGCAGCAGCGCGAGCTGGCCGACCTCAACGTCACCGTCGAGGAGGGGCTGTCGATCAGCGGCATCCAGCTCTCCAAGACCATGGGCGCCGGCCCCGCGCTGGTGGAGCGCTTCACCGGCTCGTCCGAGCGGCTGATCGACCTGGAGCTGCGCTCCCAGCTCGCCGGCCGCTGGCGGATGGCCTCGATGAGCGTCATCTTCGCCGCGATCCCCGCGGTCATCTACCTCGCCGCCGGGTTGCCCGGCACCACCCTGTCCATCGGCACGCTGATCGCGTTCACCACGCTGCAGTCCGGCCTGTTCCGGCCGATCATGGGCCTGCTCAACGTCGGGGTCTCGCTGGTCAGCTCGCTGGCCCTGTTCGCGCGGATCTTCGAGTACCTGGACCTGCCCGTCGAGGTCGACGACCCGGAGCACCCGGTCGTGATCGACCCGTCGCAGGTGGCCGGCCACGTCCGCTTCGAGGACGTCACGTTCGCCTACGGCGGCGCCGACCACGCGGCCGTCGCGGGCGTCAACCTCGACGTGCCCGCCGGCTCCACGCTGGCCCTGGTCGGCGAGACCGGCTCCGGCAAGAGCACCCTCGCGTCACTGGTCGCCCGCCTCTACGACCCGGGCTCCGGGCGCGTCACCATCGACGGCGTCGACCTGCGCGACATGCGCCTGGCCGATCTCGCCGACATCGTGGGCGTCGTCAGCCAGGAGACCTACCTGCTGCACACCACCGTGCGCGAGAACCTGCGCTACGCCCGGCCCGACGCGAGCGACGCCGAGATCGAGGCCGCGGCCCGCGCCGCCCAGGTCCACGACCTGATCGCGAGCCTGCCCGAGGGCTACGACACCGTCGTCGGCTCACGCGGCCACCGCTTCTCCGGCGGCGAGAAACAGCGCATCGCCATCGCCCGCACGCTCCTGCGCAACCCGCGTGTCCTCGTCCTCGACGAGGCCACGAGCGCGTTGGACAACGAGACCGAGCGCGCCGTCCAGAAGGCGTTCGACGTCCTGGCGCAGGGCCGCACGACGATCACCATCGCTCACCGCCTGTCCACCGTCCGCGACGCCGACCAGATCGTGGTGATCGACCACGGCCGCGTGGTGGAGCAGGGCACGCACGCGACGCTGGTGGAGCGCGAAGGCCGCTATGCCGCCCTGGCCGCGTGACCCCCGATGACAGGAACTACGCGCGCCCCAGGAGCGCCGCCGCTTGCCCTGGCATCTGTTCTGCCGCACCCACCAGGAAGTCCACCAGCGCCTCCCGCGGCACCGGGCGCTGCGGCAGCCACTCCAGCACCGCCTCCTCGATCAGCCCCAGGTAGCCGCGGAGCACCACGAGCAGGGCCGGCGGGGGCGCGTCGACGCCGACCCAGCCGCCGATCAGCCGGGCCAGCCGGTCGCGCGTGGCGTGCATGGCGCGGCGCAGCTTCTCGTCCGTCGCCCCGCCGCGCATGACGTGCAGGTACATCTCCGCGTGCCGGTCGGCGGCGTCGATGAACGCCTCGATCCCGGCCCGGAGCCGGTCGGGCAGGGCGACGTCGCTGGTGCGCTCCAGCCGCTCGACGAGGCTGTCGGCGACCTGGTCGAACACGGCCAGCTGCAGGTCGCCGATGGTGGGGAAGTAGTGGAAGACCAGCGGTTTCGACACGCCCGCCCCGGCCGCGACGGCGTCCGGGGAGAGCGCGGCGAGGGGGTGCTCGCGCATCCACGCGTACGCGACGTCGACGAGCTGTGCGCGCCGCGCCGCCGCGCTCAGCCGCCGCTCGGAGGTCCCTGCCACACAGTCGAGCCTAGGCTCGTCTCCGGAGCTGGTCGCGCAGCGTGCCGTCGGGACCGAACAGGCGCTCGCGCCACTCGGCCTCCAGGGCGGTCGTGTCGTGGCGGTCCGGGTGGAAGTCCGGCTTCCGGAACACCCCGACGCGCGGGATGATCCGCCCGACGAAACCGCCGGGTCCGAACAGCATGCGCACGCCGTCGCGGATGTCGCGCGGCCGGCGCCACACGCCCTCGGCCAGCACCAGCCAGATCCAGCTCACCAGCGCGGCCGGGATGATCGTCGCGTCCACCAGCACCTCGGCGAGCACGCGTTCGCGGCGGCTGTTGCCGATGGTCTCGTACACCTCGTAGCTGACGGACTTGTGCTCCAGCTCCTCCAGGGCGTGCCAGATCCACAGCTCGGTGAGGTCGTCGTGGATGCGGGTGCGGAAGTCCTCGTGCGAGAGCAGCTCCTCGGCCAGCAGCGCCGTGAGGTGCTCCATCTGGGCCGTGCACGCGAGCCGTTGCCGCGCGGGGAGCAGGTCGAGCAGGCGCAGGGCCAGCGCGATCGCCTTCTCGGGCACGTCGACGTCGATGTCGCGGGAGCGGAAGACGTCGTTGAGCCGGTCGTGTTCGCGGCTGTGGATCACCTCCTGGCCGGTGAACCCGGCGACCTGCGCGCGCAGTGTCGGATCGGTGACCCGGTGCTTGAACCGGTTCACCGACTGCACGAAGAAGTCCTCCCCCGGCGGGAACGCACCGGAGAGCACCACCAGGAACAGCGTGGCCGTCGCGTTGCCGGCGTAGAGCCAGCGCGGCATCTCCTCGTTGAGCCGGAAGTCCAGCTGACGTGGGGGGATGCCGACGTCAGCGCCCCGCAGTGTTTTCTTCTGCTCGCCCACCGTGATCCCCCGCATCGTCGCGTACTGACCAGTGGTCAACACGATGACACGGTTACTGACCTCCGGTCAACGACGGCGTCGACGTACCCACCACGCGAGGCCGAGCCCGGCCGCCGCGGCGGCCACCCACCGGCCGCGCTGCGACGGCGCCACCGGCTCGGCCTCCACCGCCTCGCTCTCCGGCAGCGTCACCGTCCCGGCGTCGCCGTCGACGTGGATGCGCTCGCCGTCGGCGATCCGGCGCGTGGCCACCGCCGTGCCCAGCACAGCGGGGATGCCGTACTCGCGGGCCACGATCGAGCTGTGGGAGAGCGGCCCGCCGATGTCGGTGACCACCGCCGACGCCATCGCGAACAGCGTGGTCCACGCGGGCGTGGTGATGCTCGCGACCAGCACGTCGCCGGGCTGCATGCGGCCGAAGTCCTCCGGCCCGGTGAGCACGCGGGCGGTGGCCGTGACCTGCCCGGCGCTGGCGCCGGTACCCGTGAGGACGGACCCGGTCTGGTCCTGCAACGTCGCGGGCAGGAAGCTCTCCATCAGCCGCCAGGCCGCGCGGTCGGGGAGGATCTGCGGCGGGGTGACGCGGCGTTGCCCCCGCCAGACCATCCGGCGCTGCCCGACGTCGCCCGCCTTCCCGGCCAGGATCTCCTCGCGACGCAGCCAGAACACGTCGTCGGGCTGCTCGATCACCCCGGCCGCCACGAGGCGCGAGCCCAGCTCCCGCAGCATCCGGCGCAGCTGGGGCCAGGCCAGCCCGATGTCGCCCAGCGCGTCCTCCCGCACCGGCGCCACGCCCTGCGCCCACCGCAGCAGGCGGTTGAAGAGGTTGCGGCGCAACGGGTCCAACCGGGCGAGCACCGCGGCGGTCTCCTCCTCGCGGCGCTGCGCCGACCGGCGCTGCCGCTCGTAGGGGTCGGCGCCGCCCCCGCCCAGGTAGAACCGCAGCGTGTCGAGGACGGGCGCCGGGTCGTCGGCGGGCACGGCGTTGGCGAAATCGAGGTTGTAGATGGTGTGCCCGAAGCGGTCGAGGTGGGCGCGGAACCGCTGCTCCCACTCCGGGTCCCCCACCGGGATGGTCCCGTCGAACCCCGGCCGGTCGCGTACCCACGTGGCCAGGTCGTAGAGCGACTTCTCCGCCAGGATCGGCATGCTGTCGAACCCGAGCAGGAACGTGGCCGCGGGCGGGTCGCCGTCGCGGCGCACCAGCCGCTCGTAGAACTGCGTGAACGCCACCTCGCTCGACGCCGCGAGCGGGATGATCGCCTGCACCGCCGTGTAGTACTCCGCCCCCGCGTCCAGCAGGTCGACGACGCCGGCGAGCAGGTCCTCGTCGCTCAGGGCGTCGAGCGGGCGGTCCTTCCAGCCCTCCACGATCCCGGCGTAGTGCGGGTGCGCGCGGTCCCGCCAGCGCAGCAGCCCGCTGTGCTCACCGCTGGTGGTGAGGACCTTCAACGCCGCCGGACTGCGCAGCGAGATCCGGATCAGCCCCGCGCGGGTGTAGCGGTAGTAGGCGTACCCGTTGACGGTCGGCAGCCCGACATCTCCCGGACGGACGGCGCCCTCGCTGATGAACTCGCTCATGAGCTTCTGCAGCGAGCGGCTGACCGCACCGTCGATCAGGTCGGCGAACAGCGGCGTCAGCGGGTCGGGCAGCTGCTCGACGATGCTGGCGCGCACGTACATCGCGGTGGGATCGGCCACCGTCCAGTCCGTCGGCGGCTCGGCCTCGGGCTCGGGCAGCGCCGTGACCGGCCGCGACTGCACGATCCAGAACGTGCCGTCGGCCCGGGCCCACTCGATGTCCTGCGGCGCCCCGAAGTGCGCCTCGATCCGGGCGCCCAGCGCGGCGAGCTCGACGGCCGCGGCGTCGTCCAGCACGGCCGCCGTCCGCCGCGAGGCCGGCACCGGGCGTTCCTCCGTGCCTGCTGCCAGCGTCACCGTCATGACGGCCTTGTCGGCGGTGGCCCGGCTGCGCACGTTTCCGGCCCGGTCCACCACGACGTCGTCGGTGGTGACCGACCCGCTCACCACCGACTCCCCGAGTCCCCACGCCGCGGAGACCACCGACTCGTCGGGGCGACCGTTGGTGGGGTTGGCGGTGAACAGCACGCCCGCGGAGTCGGCGTCGACCATCCGCTGCACCACCACCGCGAGGGCGACGGACGCGGGGTCGATCCCCTGCCGCGCGCGGTAGGCCACGGCACGGTCCGTCCAGAGCGACGCCCAGCAGTCCCGCACCGCGACGAGCACCGCGTCCGCCCCGACGACGTGCAGGAACGTGTCCTGCTGGCCGGCGGAGCTGGCGTCGGCGAGGTCCTCGGCGGTGGCCGACGACCGCACGGCCACGGCGTCGGCCCCGAGGGCGGCGTGGGCCGCGAGCAGCTCGGCCTCCATCGCCGCGGGGATCGCAGCACCGGCGAACCGGTCGCGCGCGTTCTCCGGGATCTCGTTGACCGTCACGAACTCCCGGTAGGCGTCCGTCGTCAGCACGAACCCCGGTGGCACCGGGAAGCCGGCCCGCGTCAGCTCCCCGAGGTTCGCCCCCTTGCCGCCCGCGACGTCGACGTCACCCCGCCCCAGCTCCCCGAACCCCCGGATGAACCCCATGCGGGCGGATTGTGCGCCTGCCGGATTCAGGCGTCGAGGGCCCCCGCGACGAGACCGCGCAGATCCTCGTCGGTGATGTCCGCCGCGGCGGCGGGCGGGAGCCGGATGGTGCCCTTGTCACTGCTCAGCTCGGGGTGCCGGGCCGTGAAACCCCCGTCGTGGTCGGCGCGCCAGCCGTAGAACGACAGCCCGTGCCTCCAGACGCCGACGTGCAACCGCCGGTCCCCCACGACGTAGGTGGGCATCTTGTAGGCGATCACCATCTCGGCGCCGGGATGGGCGTCGAGGACGAGCCGGTGCACGCGGTCGAACAACGGCCGGTGCTCCGGGGAGATCGCGTCGATGTACTCCTGCACCGCGTCCACGGCCGACAGGCTATGCGGACGCCCGGCGCCGGGCCACCAGCCCTCGGTCCCGAGCCCTCATGATCGTTCCGGGAGAGGCCTCGTCGTCGTCGGAGCAGCACTGGGCCCCACCTCGGAACGATCATGATGCGCGACCCCACCGGTCGCGGCCCGGTGGACGCGTGAGGCGTCGGCACCCCGTCACCATTCATGGCGCTGAGCGGACGAGCTCCGCGTTCACGGGATGCGCCACCCCCGTCGACGGGCCATCGTGGCGGACAACCCCGACCGCCAGGAGTCGCCATGTCCGTCCTGACCGCCGTCCTCGACGCCGCGCGCTCCGGCGCGGTGGAGATCGTCGACCTCACCACGCCCCTGCAGTCCTCCACCCCGATCCTGGAGCTGCCGCCGCCCTTCGCCAACACCAGCCGCTTCCAGCTGGAGGAGCTCTCGCGCTACGACGACCGCGGCCCGGCCTGGTACTGGAACGACATCCACACCGGCGAGCACACCGGCACCCACCTCGACGCGCCCGTGCACTGGGTGTCGGGCAAGGACGGCCCGGACGTCTCGCAGGCCCCGCTGAGCACGCTCGTCGCGGCCGCCGTCGTGATCGACGTGACGTCCGAGGTGGAGAAGAACGCCGACTTCCTGCTGGAGGTGGAGCACGTGCAGGCCTGGGAGGCTTCGCACGGGCCCCTCCCGGAAGGCGGGTGGTTGCTCTACCGCACGGGCTGGTCCTCGCGCGGGGACGACGCCGCCGCGTTCGCCAACGCCGACGAGAACGGCCCGCACACGCCCGGCGTCTCGCCGGAGTGCGCGAAGTGGCTGGCGCAGGAGTCGCCGATCAGCGGCTTCGGCACGGAGACGGTCGGCACGGACGCGGGCGCGGCCCACTCCTTCGACCCGCCCTTCGCGTGCCACAACTTCCTGATGGGCGCGAACAAGTGGGGCCTGACGAGCCTGCGCAACCTCGACGCCCTGCCCCCGACGGGCACGCTGCTGGTGGTGTCGCCGCTGCCGATCGTCGGGGGCTCGGGCAGCCCCGCCCGCGTGCTGGCACTGGTGGAGAGATGAGCCGTGCGCGGATAACAGTGTTCCCGCACCGATTTCCGCGCACGACCCCGGAGGGGACGTCGTGAGCACGGTCGCCGAGGTCGTCGGCGCCGTGATCGCGCAGCTCGGCGTCGGACACGCGTTCGGGGTCGTGGGCAGCGGCAACTTCCACGTCACCAACGCGTTGCGCGGGCACGGCGTCCCGTTCACCGCCGCGCGTCACGAGGGCGGGGCGGCGACGATGGCCGACGCCTTCGCGCGGACCTCCGGCGATGTCGCCGTCCTGACGCTGCACCAGGGCTGCGGGCTGACCAACGCGATCACCGGCATCACCGAGGCCGCCAAGAGCCGCACGCCGCTGCTGGTGCTGGCCGCCGACACCGGTGGGGCCGCGGTACGGTCGAACTTCCGCATCGACCAGGACGCGCTGGTCGCGTCCGTCGGCGCCGTCGCGGAGCGGGTGCACTCGGCCGCGTCCGCGGTGGCCGACGTCGTGCGCGCCTACGGGACCTGCCGCGGGCAGCGTCGGACGGTGGTGCTCAGCCTGCCGCTCGACGTGCAGGAACAGCCCTGCGCACTCACCGAGGCGACGTTCGTCGAACGTCTTCCGGCCCGACCCCACGCCGACGCCGTGACGGCCCTGGCCGCGCTGCTCGACAGCGCCGAGCGACCCGTGTTCATCGCGGGCCGCGGCGCCCGGCACGCCGGCCCGGAGCTGGCCGCGCTCGCCGACACCTGCGGGGCGCTGGTGGCCACCTCCGCCGTCGCGAACGGGCTGTTCACCGGCCACGAGTGGAGCCTCGGCATCTCCGGCGGGTTCGCCACCGACCTGGCGGCGGAGCTGATCACGGGCGCCGACCTCGTCGTGGCCTGGGGCGCGTCGCTGACGATGTGGACCACCCGCCACGGCGCCCTGCTCGGCGACGGGGCCACGGTCGTGCAGGTGGACGACACGCCGTCGGCGATCGGCGCGCACCGTCCCGTGGACCTGGGGGTGCTCGGGGACGTGACGCTCACGGCAGCCGACGTCGCGGCGGTGATCAGCGCGAGGCCGGGATACCGGACGTCCGAGATCGGGAAGCGGATCGCCGCCGAGGGCCGGTGGACGCAGATCCCGGTGCCCACCTCGTCCGAGCCGTCGCGGATCGACCCGCGCACGCTGTCCGCGGCCCTCGACGCCCTGCTGCCCGCCGAGCGCACGGTGGCGGTCGACTCCGGCAACTTCATGGGCTATCCCAGTGCCTACCTGGCCGTGCCCGACGCAGCGGGGTTCTGCTTCACGCAGAGCTTCCAGTCGATCGGGCTCGGCCTGGCCACCGCTCTCGGGGCCGCCATCGCCCGCCCGGACCGGCTCACCGTCGCGGCGTTGGGCGACGGCGGGTTCCTCATGGGGATCTCCGAGCTGGAGACGGCCGTCCGGCTCGGCCTGGGGATGCTGATCGTGGTCTACGACGACGCCGGCTACGGGGCGGAGTTCCACCACTTCGAGGGCGCCGACCACGGCACCGTCCGCTTCCCGGACGCCGACCTGGCCGCGATCGCCGCGGGGTACGGCTGCGACGCCGTCACGGTGCGGTCCGAGGGCGACCTCGACGCCCTCCGCAAGTGGCTGGACGGGCCGCGGGAGCGTCCGATGTTCGTCGACGCCAAGGTCCGCACGGACGAGGCGTCCTGGTGGCTGGTGGAGGCGTTCCGTGGGCACTGACAGCGCTGATGCGGTCGTGATCGGGGCCGGGATCAACGGCATGGCCGCCGCGGCCCGGCTCGCGGCCGGTGGGTGGAGCGTCGCCCTGGTGGACGGCGCCGACGACATCGGCGGCTTCATCGCCACCGGGGAGCGCACGCTGCCCGGTTACCGCCACGACACCTACTCGTCGTGGCACCCGCTGTTCGTCACCGGGCCCGTGTACGCGGAGTTCGGCGAGGCGCTGCTCCGGCACGGGCTGTCCTACGCCAACACCGACGGCCCGCTGACGGCGTCGGTGGCCGACGACGGCGCGGTCGCCCTCGCGCACCGCGACGTCGAGGAGACGGTGGCCGGGTTCGAGCACGCCGAGGATCGCGACGCCTACCGGGCGATGATCGCCGGGTTCTTCGCGCACGCGGAGCAGATCGGCGGCCTGCTCGGAACGGAGCTGCACTCGACGGCGGCGTGGAAGCCGCTGTTCGGGCTGGTCCGGGGCGGACGCCCGGTCGTGGAGGGCTACGTCCGCGACGCCGCCACGAGCGGCCGGTCCTGGATGCGCGGCCGGTTCCGCGGCCCCGAGACCGACCACCTCTGGGCCCCCTGGCTGCTGCACGCCGGCCTCGCCCCCGACGCGGCGTCGGGTGGGCTGATGGTGCCGATCTTCGCCGCGACGATGCACGCCGCCGGGCTGCCCGTGGTGGTCGGTGGGGCCGGCAACTTCACGGCGGCCTGGCGCGGACTGCTCGACGAGCTCGGCGTCACCATCCACACCGGACGGACGGTGGAGCGGATCCTGCTGCGCGACGGGACGGCCGCGGGGGTGGCCGGGGACGGCTGGAGCCTGGCGGCGAACCGGGCCGTGATCGCGTCGGTGACCCCGACGGCGCTGTACGGGTCGCTGCTGCCGGCGGGGTCGGTCCCTTCCCCGGTCTCGGAGCAGGCCGCCGCCTACCGCCCGGGCCGCGCCGCCGCCCAGCTGCACGTGGCGCTGTCGGGCCCGGTCCCGTGGCGGGACGCCCGGCTGGCGGCGGTGCCGCTCGTCCACCTCTCGGACGGGTCCGCGTCCACCGGCATCGCGTGCGCCGAGGCCGAGGCGGGGCTGGTCCCGCGGCGCCCGACGGTGGTGGTCGGGCAGCAGCACGTGCTCGACCCGTCCCGCGTCCCGGCCGGTGCCGCGGCCCTGTGGCTGCAGCTGCAGGAGCTGCCGTTCGCGCCGGTGGGCGACGCGGCCGGGGCCCTGGACACCGCGCAGGGCTGGGACGAGAAGCTGGCGGCCGGCCTGGCCGACCGGGTTCTGGGCCGGTTGGAGGCCCAGGCCCCGGGCCTGCGCGAGCTGGTCCTGGGCGTCGACGTGATCACCCCACCGGACCTGTTGTCCCGCAACCCCAACGCCCTCGCCGGCGACCCCTACGGTGGCTCGGCCGAGCTGGACCAGAACTTCCTCTGGCGCCCGCTGGCCGCGGCGCCGAAGCACGCCACGCCCGTCGCCCGGCTCTGGCACATCGGCGCGAGCACCCACCCGGGTCCCGGCCTGGGCGGGGCGAGCGGCCACCTCGTGGCGGGGACGCTCCTGAAGCCGACGATGCGATCCCGCCTGCGCCGCTAGACGCGCGGGAAGGGGTGGGCGTGCCCCCGTCGGTTATCGTGCTCTCGTGACCATCGCTGAGGATGCGGTAGGCGTCTCCGCCCCGCTGCAGCCCCGGGCGCTGATCGTGTCGCTCTACGGGTTGTACGCGCGCCAGCAGTCGGGGTGGCTGTCCGTCGCCTCCGTCGTGCGGCTGATGGCCCCGTTCGGCGTCGACGGCCAGGCCGTGCGGTCGTCGGTGTCGCGGCTCAAGCGCCGCGGGCTGCTGATCCCGGAGAAGTCCGGCACCACCGCCGGCTACCGCCTCTCCGACGCCGGCCGCGACATCCTCGCCGAGGGCGACACGCGGATCTTCGCCCGCCGCCGTGGCACGCTGGACGAGGGCTGGCTGCTCGTCACGTTCTCGGTGCCCGAGTCGGAGCGGGAGAAGCGCCACCTGCTGCGCACGCTGCTGACCCGGCTGGGCCTGGGGACGGTGGGGGCGGGGCTGTGGATCGCTCCGGCGCACCTCGAACCGGAGGTCACCACCGCGCTGGAACGGGCGGGGCTGCGCGGGTTCACCGACCTGTTCCGCAGCCACCACGTCACGTCGCGGCCGGCGCGGGAGACCGTGCGCACGTGGTGGGACCTCGACGCCCTCGACGCCGTGTACGCGGAGTTCCTCGACCGGTTCGAGCCGGTCCGGGCCCGCTGGACGGCCGACCCGGGCCCGGACTCCCGCGCGTTCACCGACTTCGTGGAGGTCGTGACGGCCTGGCGCCGCCTGCCCTACCTCGACCCGGGCCTGCCGCTGGAGGTGCTGCCCGTCGGCTGGATCGGGGTGGCGGCGGAGGAGCTGTTCGCCGCCCTGCGCGAGCGCCTGGCCACCCCGGCCGCCACCCATGCCCGCGCGGTGCTCGCGGGATAGCGACGGCACGAGCGTGGCCACGTCCGCACGGGCGTCACGGCAGGCGTGCGCTCATGGCGACGCTTGTGCGGTGCCCGTCCGGACCGCCGCCACCCCCTGGATCTCGATGAGTGCCTCCGGCTGCCACAACGACGTGACGCCGATGCCCGCCATCGCCGGGTAGTCGGTGCCCGCCAGCTCCCGCCACACGCGCCCGATCTCCCGGCCGCATCTCTGGTAGTCGGGGATGTCGGTCAGGTAGATCGTGACGCCGAGCAGGTCCGGCGGCTGCCCACCCGCCGCCCGCAGCGCCGTCAGGAGGTTGGTGAACGCCTGGCGGAACTGCTCGACGATTCCGCCCGGAACGATCTTGCCGTCGCCGTCCATCGCGGTCTGCCCCGAGAGGTGGATGGCGTCCCCGTGCCGCACGGCGTGGGTGAAACCGGAGGGCCGGGCCAGCTCCGGCGGGTTGACGTACTCCATCGGCTACTCCTCGACGCGTCGCTCCTGATGTGTTTTCATGACTACCGTAACGAAGACGACATACGGAAGCGAGGGTTCATGTCCACCGATCTGAAGGTCGTCCCGGTCGTCACCCGCAAGGGCCAGGAGTTCGGCGGCACCGAGCAGTCCGGCGGTGCGGTCCGCATCTCCGGCGTCTCCCCCCAGCACACGCCCGCCACGCGCATCTGGTTCGGCAAGGTGAGCAACGAGCCCGGTTACCGCTCGCTGCCCCACCACCACGGCGAGGCCGAGACCGGCGGCTACGTGCTCACCGGCTCCGCCCGCATCTACTTCGGCGAGAACTACTCCGAGTACCTCGACATGACCGAGGGCGACTTCGTGTTCGTGCCGCCGTACATGCCGCACGTCGAGGCCAACATGAGCACCACCGAGGAGCTCGTCTGGCTCACCTGCCGCACGCCGGACAACATCGTGGTCAACCTCGACGAGGTCGACGACGCCACCCTGGCCGGATTCCGGCGCGCATGAGCACCTCGAAGCCGTTGCTGGAAGTCCTGACCCTGACGCCGGACGGCGACGACACCTTCGTCGGCCACCCCCAGGTGATCCCGTCCGGCCGCATCTACGGCGGCGAGCTCGTCGCCCGGGCCCAGGTCGCGATGGCCCACACCGTCGGCGACGACAGACGCGTCCACTCGCTCCACGGGTACTTCCTCCGCGCCGGCGACGTCCACCAGCCCACGCGCTGGGTCGTGCAGCGCCTGCGCGACGGCCGCAGCTTCTCCGCCCGCACCGTCTCGGCGATGCAGGGCGACCGTGTGCTCTTCCACGCGATGGCGTCGTTCCAGGTACCGGGTCCGGGCGTCGAGCACCAGGACCCGATCCCGGATCTCCCCGACCCCGAGACGCTGCCGACCTCCGAGGAAGCCCTCAGGGGCACGGACGTCCGGGACACCCACTACTGGTCCCACGACCGCAGCTTCGACATCCGCCACAGCCCCACCGCCGTCTACACCGCCGCCGACGGCGAGCCCTCCACCCGTCAGACGGTGTGGCTGCGCGCCTGGGAGTCCCTGCCCGACGACCCGGCCCTGCACCGCAGCGCCCTCGCCTACGTCTGCGACTACACGATGCTCGAGCCGGTACTGCGCCGGCACGGCGCCGCGTGGGCGGACGACGGCGTCGTCACCGCCAGCCTCGACCACGCCATGTGGTGGCACCACGACGGCCGCATGGACGGCTGGGTGGCGCTGGTGCAGGAGTCGCCGATCGCCACCCGCGGACTCGGTCTCGGTACCGCCCGCCTCTACACCCACGACGGCACTCTGCTGGCCAGCGTCGTCCAGGAAGGCCTCGTGCACCTCCCCTGATCTGGAGAATCACCGATGACCGAGCGGCCCTTCTGGAACCCCAAGACCGAGCAACTGCCCCGCGGGGAGCTGCGCGCCCTCCAGCTCACCAAGCTGCGCCTGCTCGCCGAGTGGGCGCAGGCCCGCAGCCCGCACTACGAGCGCACGTTCGCCGAGGCCGGGTTCCGCCCCGAGCAGCTGCGCACCTGGGCCGACATCGACCGCATCCCGTTCCTCACCCGCGAGGAGTGGATGCGCAGCCAGGACGAGCACCCGCCCTACGGCGAGCTGCCCGTCGTCGGGCCCGAGGCCGCGATCCGCGTCCACACCACCAGCGGCACGTCCGGCCGCACGCCGTTGCGGGCTCTGGACAGCCGCAAGGACTGGTCGTGGGCCGCCGAGATGTGGTGCTACGCGCTGTGGGCAGCGGGCGTCCGGCCACGCGACGTCGGTTACGTCGCGTTCGGCTACGGCTCGTTCATCGGCTTCTGGGGTCTGCACAACGGCCTGGAGAAGCTCGGCGCGCTGACCGTCCCCGGCGGGGCGCAGACCACCCCGAGCCGGATCAGGCAGATCGTCGACTTCGGCGCCACCGTCGTCGCGTCCACCCCCACGTACGCGTTGCGTCTGAGCGCCGAGGCCGGGGCGATGGGCGTCGACCTGCGCAGCGGGTCGGTGCACACCGTGATCCTGTCCGGTGAGCCCGTCGTGGCGGAGACGAAGGCGCTCATCGAGGAGCGCTGGGGCGCCCGGGCCTACGACACGGCGGGGATGACGGAGATCTCGACGATCTTCATGTTCGAGGCGGCCGACCAGCCCGGCGGCAGCCACGTGATCGAGGACCACTTCATCGAGCAGGTGATCGACCCCGTGACGGGGGCCGAGGTCGGCTACGGCGAGCGCGGCGAACGCGTCTGCACCTCCTTCGGCCGCAGCACCACACCGCTGCTGCGCTACCGCACCGCCGACATGGTGGTGAAGGTCCCCAGCCGCACCGCCCGCACCTGGGACCTCTACCAGGGCGGCATCATCGGCCGCGTCGACGACATGAAGCTCGTGCGCGGCACCAACGTCTACCCCGGCGCGATCGAGGCCATCGTCCGCGGCTTCGACCACATCGAGGAGTTCCAGGTCCGCATCGAGCGGCAGGGCGACCGCGACGAGATCGTCCTGTGCGTCGAGCCCGTCGCGACGATGGGCGACGAGCCGTGGGGCCGCCTCGCCGCGGATCTCGCGCGCGACCTCGCCGGCGCCCACGAGGGCCTCCGGTTCCACATCGAGCGCGCCCCGTGCGGCGCCCTGCCCCGCTTCGAGCTCAAGGCCAAGCGGCTGACCGACCTGAGGAGCGTGTGATGGCGACCGAGCGGAGCTTGCCGGAGCGAGCAGGCAACACCGAGCGGAGCCTGCCGGAGCGAGCAAGCAGCACCGATCTCCTGGGACGCACGACCACCGCCGACGAGGACGCCGTGCTCGCCGTCTACGACCAGCTCCGCGAGCTCGTCCGCAGCGACCTCCCGCCGTGCGCCGCCGCCGGCCTCCGCGCCGCGCTCGCGAGCGTCGCCGTCGTCGTCACCGACCTCGGGCTGCGGTTCGAGCACCTGCTGGACGAGGGGTTCTGAGCATGAAGATCGCATCCGTCGGGGGCGGCCCGGGCGGGCTGTTCAGCGCGATCCTGCTGAAGAAGTCCGACCCCACCCGCGAGATCACCGTCTACGAGCGCAACGCCGCCGACGACACGTTCGGCTTCGGCGTCGTGTTCTCCCAGGAGACGCTCGACAACATCGCCGACGCCGACCCGGAGTCGTTCGGGCGCATCGAGGCCGGGTTCCGGCACTGGAGCGCGATCGACACCGACTTCCTCGGCGTCCGCGAGCGCTCCGACGGCCACGCGTTCGCCGCGCTGGAGCGCAAGCGGCTGCTGGCCATCCTCGGCGAGCGGGCGCTGGAGCTGGGCGTCGACGTCCGGTACCGCACCCCGGCTCCGGCTCTCGCGGACCTCCAGCGCGACAACGACCTCGTCATCGCCTCCGACGGCGTGAACTCCCCGATCCGGACGGCGCTGGCGGAGCACCTCCACCCGAGCGTCGACCGCCGCTCGGCCAAGTACGTCTGGTTCGGCACCACGCGCCCGTTCGACTGCTTCACGTTCCTGTTCGTGGAGACCGAGTTCGGCCTGTTCTGGGCCCACATCTACCCCTTCGACTCCCGACGCGCCACGTTCATCGTGGAGACCGACGAGCAGACGTGGCGCCGCGCCGGCCTCGACGCGTACGCCACCGTCGCCCGCAAGCCGGGTGAGAACGACGAGGCCACGATGGCCTTCTGCGAGCGGATCTTCGCCGAGCACCTCGACGGCCACGCGCTGATCGGCAACAACTCCGGCTGGCTGTCGTTCACGGTCATCCGCAACCGCAGCTGGTCGGCCGACAACGTCGCGCTCGTCGGCGATGCCGCTCACACCGCGCACTTCTCCATCGGCTCGGGCATCAAACTCGCGCTGGAGGACGCGATCAGCCTCGCCGCCTCCGTCCACCGCGAGCCCAGCATCGAGGCCGCGCTCAAGGCGTACGAGGACGACCGGCAGCCGGTTGTCGCGTCGCTGCAGCGCTCGGCGCAGACCAGCCTGGAGTGGTTCGAGGGCGCGGCGCGCTACCGCGACCTGCCGCCCGAGCAGTTCGTGTTCCAGCTGCTCACGCGCAGCCAGCGCGTCACGTACGACAACCTCAAGCTGCGCGACGTGTCCTATGTGGACCGGCTGGACCGTTGGCTGGCCGACCGCACCCGCGCGCTGGGTCTGTCCGTTGTGGACGGAACGCCGCCGATGTTCCACCCCTACACGCTCCGCGGCGTGGAGCTGGCCAACCGGATCGTCGTCTCGCCGATGGCGCAGTACTCCGCCGTCGACGGGATGCCTACCGACTGGCACCTCGTGCACCTCGGCGGGCGGGCGGTCGGCGGGGCGGGGCTGGTCATGACCGAGATGACCTGCACGTCGCCGGACGCGCGGATCACGCCCGGCTGCCCCGGCATCTGGAACGACGAGCAGGCCGCCGCGTGGGGCCGTGTCGTCGAGTTCGTGCACGCCAACAGCGAGGCGAAGATCGGGCTGCAGCTGGGCCACGCCGGCCGCAAGGGCTCCACCAAGGTCATGTGGGAGGGCATCGACGACCCGCTCGACGACGGCAACTGGGAGATCCTCGGCCCGTCGCCGATCCCGTACCGCTCCGACTCCGAGGTACCGCGGGAGATGAGGCAGGACGACATCGACGCCGTGATCACCGACCACGTCGCCGCTGCGCAGCGTGCCGCCGCGGTCGGCTTCGACCTGCTGGAGCTGCACTTCGCGCACGGCTACCTGGTCTCGAGCTTCCTGTCGCCGCTGTCGAACCACCGCACCGACGGCTACGGCGGCGACCTCGCCGGCCGCGCCCGCTTCGGCCTCGAGATCCTCGACGCCGTGCGCGCCGGGTGGACCGGCCCGATCAGTGTGCGGATCAGCGCCACCGACTGGGTGGACGGCGGCTTCACCGGCGACGACGCCGTCGCGCTCGCCCGGATGCTGGCCGAGCACGGCGCCGACATCGTCGACGTCTCCACCGGCCAGACCAGCACCGACGCGGAGCCCGCGTACGGGCGGCTCTACCAGACGCCGTTCGCGGACCGGATCCGTCAGGAGACCGGGATCCCGACCATGACCGTCGGCGCCATCGCCTCGGTCGAGGACGCCAACACGATCATCGCCAGCGGCCGCGCGGACCTGTGCTGCCTGGCCCGCCCGCACCTGGTCGACCCGTACTGGACGCTCAACGCGGCGCTGGACCAGGACTACCGCGGCCACCCCGCACCGAAGCAGTACCGGGCGGGGATGGGAGCGCGGCGACGCGCACAACAGCCCTGAGCCGGCTCTCCAGGTGCGGAGCCCCGATCCGGTTGTCGATCTCCGTGTGCGGCACCGGTGGCGGCACGTCCGGCCGCATCCGGGCCAGGAACGCGTCGAAGCCGGCCTGTTTGCCCAGGTCCTGGGCCCGACCCCGGCCGGCCAGTCGCGCGCGGAGCGTCGCGGCGTCGCTGCGCACCCACAGCAGCCGGACGGGATCACCGCCCAGCTCCGCCACCCACGACGCCCACCGCGCCGGGTCGCGGATCTGCCCGGTGAAGGGCGCCACGAGCATCACCGGGCAGCCGTGGGCGCGGATCTCCCGCGCCGTAACCGTCAGCCCGCCGTACTCGTGGACCTTGACGTGGTCGTCGTACCAGTCGCCCTCGCGCTCACCGTCGGACCGCCCGGCGGCGGCGAGCGCGGCCGCGACGAACCCGCCGTAGACGGTGTCCTTGTCCAGCAACGCCGGGACGGGGAACAGGAGCGGCAGCAGCAACGACGCCACCGTGCTCTTGCCCGCACCGGGTGGACCCGCGACCACCCAGACCGGCAGCATCCCCGTCATGGCCCCTCCCATCAGCGTGCAGCAGGACGGCGGTCTCGCCGTCGTCACGATCGACCACCCGCCGCTCAACCTCTACGACGAGGCTATGGGCACCGCGCTCGTCGCCGCCCTCGACGAGCTGGAATCGATCACCCCGCGAGCGGTGCTGTTCCGGTTCGAGGGCCGGATCGTGACGGGCGGCGTGGACGTCAGCACCTTCGACGCGCTGGCCGACGCCGAGGCGGCCTCGGCGATGTTCGCCGGGCTGGTGTCCGTCGCGCAGCGGGTGGCCGCACTGGCCTGCCCCACGGTGTTCGCCGCCCACCACACGTGCCTGACCTGGGGGTTCGAGCTCGCACTCGCCTGCGACCTCATCCTGGCCACCGACCGGGCGTCGTTCGGGCTGGTGGAGGCCACCGTCGGGCTGACGCCGGCGATGGGCGGCACGCAGCGCCTCGCGGAGCGCGCCGGCAGCGGCCGGGCCCGCGAGTTCGTCATGACCGCCGACCGCTACGACGCCGCCACGATGCACGCCTGGGGCGTGGTCAACCGGGTGCTGCCCGTCGAGGGGTTCGACGAGGCGGCCCGCGCGTTCGCCCGGAAGCTCGCCGACGGCCCCACGGTGGCCCACGCCGCCACGAAGAAGGTGATCGCGGCCTACCTGGAGGGCGGCGTCGCGCAGGCCGACGCCGATGTGCCCTCCATCGCGGGGCCGTTGTTCGACACGAGCGACCTGCGTGGCGCCATTCGGACGTTCCTCACCGAGGGACCCGGCCACGCGGTGTTCGAGGGCCGTTGATCCAGGTCTGGTCCTTTCGGTGGGAATCGTGGATCATCCGATTCCACGATTCCCACCGAAAGGACCGACGCCATGGCCGACGGACATGTCGAGAACGACCTCGCCCACCTCAAGGGCATCGGACCGAAGCATTCCGAGATGCTCAAGTCCATCGGGGTGGACTCCATCAAGGAGCTGCGCCACCGCAACCCGGCGAGCCTCAAGGAGATGATCGAGACCCGGCACGGCAAGGTCGTCGGCCTGTCGGAGAAGACGGTCCAGACCTGGATCGACGAGGCCAAGGCCTACGCCGGCTGATCACCCCGAGGCGAGCTGGCCGTCGCTCGGCACCTGGTCGGGCACGGCCACCCCGTCGGCCTTCGAGTCGTTCTGCACGGCGTCGACGGCGCTGCTCACCCCGTTGATGTCCTGGTCGGTGGCCTTGCCGCCCTTGATCTTCGCCAGGGCCCCGGTCACCGCCGCACCGGCCGCGTCGAAGGGCGCGGCGAGCTTGCACAGCGTCGGCGACGACTCGGCGTCGGCCTTCGCGAGCTTCAGCTCGTGCACGGTGAAAAGCCCGGCCAACCCCGCTTTGACGGTGGCCCCGACGCCGTGCAGCGACCCCGCCTTGTACGGGTTGTAGATGAAGTGGTGGAACGCGCCGAACGCGAGGCCCGCGTGCAGCACGAACTTCGTCTTGTCGAAGTTCACACTGCCGACCTGCTGGCATCCCGCACCGCTCGATGCCGCCGCCGTCGCCGGAGCGGAATTCGCGGACGAAGCGGACGGACCGCACCCGGCCACCACAATCAACCCGACAATGGACAACGCACCCGCAAGTACGCGAATCTTCCCCCGAAGAATGGTCTGCACAACGGCATCATCACACGACCGGAATGGGTGACCCGGTGGCCGGGTACCGTCCGCGCGTGATCGATCCCGTCGACCGGCACGTCCTGCGCGCGTTCGCCATCGCCCGCACCACCGGCGCCCCTGCCCTCGCCTGTCTGGCCGGCGTCGGCGCCACGCCGGAGGGCACGTTCGGGCTCACCGGAGCCCCCGACGGGTGGACGGCCCCGGTCGGGCTCCTGGAGATCGCGGTCCTCGCCGATCTCGCGCTCGGCGCCGCGGCGCGGGCCGAGGCGGGGTCCGACCGCCGGATGCCGACGCTGGGCCTGACGATCGACCTGGCCGGGGGGTTGCCTCCCGCGGCGCGGCTCACCGTGGCGGCCGACGAGCCCGCGATCGACGACGGCTTCGTCTCCACCGCGGGCACCGTGCGCGACGGCGACCGGGCCGTCGGGCACTGCGCGGCCACCTTCGCGCTCGGCTCGGCGGGGTTCGCCGTGCTGCCGTGGGAGCTCCGCGACGCGGCGTCGGTCGACCCGCTCGCGGAGCCCGACCTGGATGCCGCCGAGACCGGGATGCTCGCGGCGGTCCGGGCCGCGACGGGCTCTTCCTGGAGCGACGCCGTCCTCGACGACGCGATCCGCGACGGCCGGCTCCACGCCTCGCCGCTGCTCGCGAACCGGGCCGGCACCGTGCAGGGCGGGGTGCTGTTCGCCCTCGCCGCCCGGGCCGCGGCGTCAGCCGTCGACGGGCCGGTCCGGATGCGCGGCGGCCACCTCGACTTCCTCTCGGCCGGCGACGTCGCCCACCCGCTCGACACGACGTCCACGCTGCTCGGTGCGGGTCGCCGCACCTCCTTCGCCCGGGCCGAGATCAGCCAGGACGGGCGGCTCGTCGCGGTCGGATCCTTCGTCCAGCACGCGGGCTAGCCGACCCGCTCGTCCGCCTTCACCACCATGGACTCCAGCCACGGCGCGCCGAACGTCGTGGTCATGGCGACGTCGGAGGCGTCGCGGCCGCGTCCGATGAGGACGCGGCCCTTGCGCGGCCGGTTGTTGCGGGGGTCGAAGGTCCACCACCGGTCGCCCAGCCACACCTCCATCCAGGCGGCGAAGTCCATGGGCGCCGGGTCCACCGACACGTCGACGTCGGGGAGGTAGCCGAACACGTAGCGGGCCGGGATGTTCAGGGCCCGGCAGAACGAGATGGCGAGCTGCGTGAAGTCCCGGCACACCCCGAACCCCGACGCGTTGACGTCGGCGGCGGTGCTCAGCGGGCCGCTGCTGCCGTACCGGAACTGCAGGTGCCCGTTGACGTGGTCGCAGATGGCCTGCACCCGCGTGTAGTCGCGCGGCAGGTCCCCGAAGCGCCCCCACGCCTCGTTGCCGAGCATGTCGGGCAGGCAGAACCGGCTGGGCAGCGTGTAGATCAGCACGTCGTCGGGGAGGTCGTCGGGGGCGCACTGCTGCGCGGTGACGTCGACGTCCTCGGTGGCGTCGGGCACCTCCACCAGCGCGTCGTAGCGGATGACCGAACGGCCGGCCGGGATCACGAGCCGCTGGCAGGGGTTGCCGTAGAGATCGGTGTAGGTGCGGACGGGGGTGTCCGGCGCCACCGAGGTGGCGGCGCTGAGCACCGTCACCGGGCCCTCCTGCAGGGGCTGCACCTGGATCACCGCAGGGGTGGGGACCTGCGCCGAGTAGTGGAACTCACAGCCCACGTCGATCTGTCGCACCGTCACCGCGACCATCGTCCGGCAGTGGACCGCGGTTGACCAGCGGGAGCAGGTATCTGCACGGCGCTGTGCCGGCTCCTCCCGCTGTGCCGGCCACCACCACCTTCTACCGCCCCGCGGTGATCTCGGAGGACACCTGGCTGCCGGTCCTCGCCGCGCTCCGGCGCGAGCCGGAACGAGGGCAGGATGGGCGGGTGCCCCACCGCGTCCTGGTCGCCGATGACGACCGTGCCATCCGCGAGTCCCTCGCGCGCGCCCTCGACCTCGAGGGCTACGAGGTCGTCACCGTCGTCGACGGGGTGGAGTCGCTGACGCGGGTCCACAAGGAGAGCTTCGACGCGCTCGTGCTCGACGTGATGATGCCCGGGGTGGACGGGCTGGCGGTCTGCCGCGTGCTGCGCGCGGAGGGTGACCGCACCCCGGTCCTGATGCTGACGGCCCGGGTCGAGACGCCGGACCGGGTCGCCGGCCTCGACGCGGGCGCCGACGACTACCTGCCCAAACCCTTCGAGCTCGACGAGCTGCTGGCCCGGCTGCGGGCGCTGCTGCGCCGGGCCGCGTTCGTCCCCGAGAACGGGACGGCGGACGTCCTGCGGCTCTCCGCGCTGCGGCTGGACCCCGCGGCCCGGCGCGCCTGGTGGGCCGAGGAGGAGCTGCAGCTGTCGAAGACCGAGTTCGACCTGCTGGAGCTGCTGCTGCGCAACGAGGGCATCGTGCTCGACCACTCCACCGTCTACCAGCGCATCTGGGGCTACGACTTCGGCGTCGACTCGAAGAACCTCGCCGTCTACATCGGCTACCTGCGCCGCAAGCTCACCGCCGTGGGCGCCCCGGCCCTGATCCACACCGTCCGCGGTGTGGGCTACACGCTGAGGGTGTCGTGAGTCTCCGGTCCCGGTTCGCGCTGGCGTTCGCCCTGGTCAGCGCGGTCGTAGCCGGGCTCGTCGGGGTGCTGAGCTACCAGGCCGCGTCCGACCGCATCGGGCAGGAGATCGACCGGACCCTGAGCTCAGCGACGGCCTCGGTCGCCGCGGGCGAGACCGGGGTGCTGACGGTGGCCGGGGTGCCGCCGGAGGACGGCGGCCGCGGGCGCGGCGGCGACCCCGGCCGCGCCCCGGACGGCGCCCGGGCGCTGGTCGGGTGGGCGGTGGCCGCGGACGGCACCACCACGTTCATCGGGGGCAGGCCGGTACCGCTCCCGCTCACCGACACGGCCCGGGCACTGGCCGCCTCGGGCCCCGACGGTGCCACCGACAGCACCCAGTTCACCCTCGGCCGCGGCACCTACCGGGTGCTGACCACCGCGCTCGGCGACGGGCGGGGCGCGTTGCAGGTGGCCGCCGACGTCGACGACTCCGAGCGGGTGCTGCGGGGGATGGCCATCGAGGTCACCCTCGTCGGCCTGGTGGTGCTGGTGGTGGCGGCCGGCGCGGGATGGCTGCTGGCGGGCCGGATCACGCGGCGGCTGGTGCGGCTCACCGCGATCGCCGAGGACGTGAGCGCGCACGGCGGGGTGGAGCAGGAGGTGCCCGTCGACGGGCGCGACGAGGTCGGGCGGCTCTCGGCGTCGTTCAACACGATGCTCGGCCGGCTGGCCGCGGCCCGGGCGGCGCAGGACCGGCTCGTGCAGGACGCGGCGCACGAGCTGCGCACCCCGCTCACCAGCCTGCGCACCAACGCGAGCGTGCTGCGCCGCGTCGACGAGCTCTCCCCCGACGCGCGGACGCGGCTCATCGACGACGTCCAGGGTGAGACGCGCGAGCTCAGCAACCTCGTCGACGAGCTGGTCGAGCTCGCGCTGTCGCAGCGCGGCGAGGAGGCCGAGGAGCCGGTGGACCTGGCCGCGGTGGCCCAGCACGCGGCCGAGCGCGTCCACCGCCGGACCGGCCGGGCGGTGCACATCGACACCGACGGCTCGATCGTGCACGGGCGGCGCCAGGCGCTGGAGCGCGCCGTCGGCAACCTGCTGGAGAACGCCGCCAAGTTCGACGGCGACGGCGACGGCCCCATCGGGGTCCGGATCCGCCGGGGCGCCACCACGGTCACCGACCACGGGCCGGGCATCGAGGCGGCCGACTCCGCGCGCGTGTTCGACCGGTTCTACCGCTCCGACGCCGCCCGCGGCCTGCCCGGATCCGGGCTCGGCCTGTCGATCGTCCGCGACGTCGCCGAGGGCCACGGCGGCACGGTGTCGGTCTCGACGCCGCCCGGCGGAGGCGCGGCCGTGGGCTTCACCGTGGACGCCGCGCGGCTCTTACCTTCTTCCGAATCGGATCACGTCGAGGTTTCACCCCGGTCGATCACGGTGGGAGCTACCTGACCGACCACCCCGGGAGTCCGATGTCCGCCGCAGCTCCACTGAGCTCCCTCCCCCAGTCCGACCTCCGCCGGGCCGACCTCCGCGCCTCCGACGCCGAGCGGGAGGCCACCGTCGCCCGGCTCCACCAGGCCCTCGGCGACGGCTTCCTGGATCTCGACGAGACCGACCAGCGGGTGGCCGCCGCCTACGCCGCCCGCCACCTCTCCGAGCTCGAACCCCTCACCGCCGACATCCCCCGCCGTCCCGGCTCCGGGACGACGGCCCCGGCCTGGTCGGACGTGTGGATCTCGGCCGTGTGGCGCTCCCGCGTCACGCTGCTGGGCGACGCGCCCGAGAAGCCGACGGCCCGCCAGTGCCGGACGGCCGCCGTGCTGGCCGTCCTCGTCGTGCTGTGGCTGGTCGTGTGCTTCGTCCTCGGCGCCGTGCTGTGACCACCCCCGAGCCCGAAAGGCCAGCAATGAACTCCCCCCACAGCGGCTCCCGCTGGGAGCCGTCGGCCACCGACGCCCCCACCCGGGACACCTCGGCCCCGGCCGCCTCCGCCACGGGTGACGGCACGTCCACCGTCGCGGCTGCCGAGCCGGTCGCGCCGCGTCCGCGGCGCCGACGCCGTGGGCTCGTGGTGGCGGCCATCGTCGCCGGTGTCCTCGCGGTCGCCGGAGCCGGCGCCGCCGCGATCGGCCACGCCGTCGCCGGGACCGGCGGCTCCTCCGTCGGAGTCGGGCGGGACGGCGGTGGCCCGATGATGGGCGGCCGCGACGGGCACCCCCACGGGCCCGACCTCGACGGCGACGGCGGCCCGGGCCCCGGTGCCGGCACGCCGGGAACCGGTCCCTCCACGTGACCACCATCCAGATGCAGCCCGTACCCGCGACGCACCGGGCCGGGCCCGCCCGCACCCCCGACCGCGGGGTGCGCCTCGGCGCCACGACGGCCCTCGGCGCCGCCCTCGCCCTGGTCACGTGGTGGTGGGCCACCGGCGGTGGCCTCGGCGACCTGGGGGGCTGGGAGTCGGGGCTGACCTCGACGGGCCGGTTGACCGGCCTGCTCGCCTCCGTGCTGCTGCTCGCCCAGGTGATCCTCATGGCGCGCCTCCCCCTGCTGGAGGGCGCGTTCGGCCAGGACCGCCTCGCGCAGGTGCACCGGCTCGTCGGCTTCACCTCGTTCACTCTCATGATCGCCCACATCGGACTGATCGTCTGGGGCTACGCCGCCGGCGACCTGCTGAAGGCGCCCGGGGAGACCTGGGACCTCACCGTGGACTACCCGGGCATGCTGCTGGCCGTCGCCGGCACGTTCTGCCTGGTGATGGTCGTGGTCACCAGCATCCGGGCGGCCCGGGTGCGGCTGCGCTACGAGTCGTGGCACCTCCTGCACCTCTACGCCTACCTCGGCGTGGGTCTCGCGCTGCCGCACCAGCTCTGGACGGGTCAGGAGTTCCTCTCCTCCACCGCCCGCACCGTGTTCTGGTGGACGCTCTGGGCGGCGGCCGCCGGGTCGGTGCTGGTCTGGCGCGTCGCGCTGCCGTTGTGGCGCAGCGCCCGCCATCACGTGCGCGTCACGTCCGTCGTTTCCGAGGGCGACGGGTGCGTCTCGGTGTACCTGACCGGACGCGATCTCGACGCACTCCAGGCGCGGGCCGGCCAGTTCTTCACCTGGCGCTTCCTCGCCGGCACCGGCTGGACCCGCGGCCACCCCTACTCCCTCTCGGCCGCACCCGACGGTCGCAGCCTGCGCATCACCGTCAAGGACCTCGGCGACGGCAGCGCGGCCCTGCGCGGCGTGCGGCCCGGCACGCGGGTGCTCGTCGAGGGGCCCTTCGGTCGCCTCTCCGAGCGCGTCCGCACCCGGGGGAAGGTGGCGCTCATCGGCGCCGGCGTCGGGGTCACCCCGCTGCGGGCACTCGCCGAGGAGCTCGAGCAGCACCGGCCCGGTGAGGTCGTGCTGCTGCACCGCTTCACCGACCAGCCGCTGTTCGCCCGCGAGCTCGACACGCTGGCCCGCGAGCGTGGCCTCACGGTCGTGCCGCTGCCCGGCCGCCGGCGCGCGCCCGACTCCTGGCTCGGCGACGGCATCGGGCGGGTCGACGACCTCACCGCGCTGCGCGCCCGCGTCCCCGACATCGCCGAGCGTGACGTCTACGTCTGCGGGCCCGAGGTCTGGACCGGGCTCGTGCGCCGCACCCTCACGGCCGCCGGCGTCCCGGACGGCTCCATTCACACCGAGACGTTCGGCTGGTGACCTGGGTGAACGACATCGCTCTGCGGGGACCTCACCACCCGCACCACGAACGAACCCTTCGGTTGGTGACCTGACATGCGCCGCATCGTCCTGTTGTTCCTCGCCACGCTCGCCACGGTGGTCCTGCTGTTCGGCTACCGCACGTCCACGTCGTCGACGATGCCGTCCACGGTCGCGGTCGCCGCACCGGCCGCCGCGGCGGCCCCCTCGACGGGCACCCCCTCCGCCGGCACCCCCTCCACCGGCACCCCCGCCGCCGGCACCACGACCGTCACCGGCACCACGGCGTCGACCCGCTGGGGTCCGGTGCAGGTGCAGCTCACCGTCGCGGGCAAGAAGATCACCGCCGTCGACGTCGTCCAGTACCCGAACGGCAACGGCCGCGACCAGGAGATCAACTCCTACGCCATCCCGACGCTCGTGCAGGAGACGCTCTCGGCCCAGAGCGCGAACATCGACATGGTCAGCGGGGCCACCGTCACCAGCGACGGCTACCTCACGTCGCTGCAGAGCGCGCTCGACCAGGCCGGCATCGCGTGATCCGGCGACACGTCGAGCACGTCATGGGCATGCCGGTCAGCCTCGCCCAGCGCGGGCGGCACGCCGACGACACCGCGGCCTGGGAGCAGGTCCTCGCCGAGCTTCGCCACGTCGACGCGGTGTTCAGCACCTACCGGCCCGAGTCGGTGATCTCCCGCCTCGGCCGCGGCGAGATCACCGAGGACGAGTGCCCGCCGGAGGTCCACGAGGTCCTCGCGCTGGCCCGGCGGGCCGAACGGGCCTCCGGGGGCGCGTTCTCCGCGTGGCGGGACGGCGCCCTCGACCCCAGCGGCGTGGTCAAGGGCTGGGCGGTCGAGCGCGCCGCCGCGCCACTGTCGGCGTTGGCGGACACCGACTTCTGCCTCTCCGCCGGCGGCGACATGGTCTGCCGCGGGCTGGAGCAGCCGTGGCGGATCGGGATCGAGGACCCCCACGACCACACCCGCGTCCTCGCCACCCTCGACGTCCGCGTCGGCGCCGTCGCCACCTCCGGCACCAGCCGCCGGGGCCAGCACATCGCCGACGCCCGCACCGGCCGGCCGCCCACGGCCGTCGCGTCGGTCACGGTCGTCGCGGGACGCCTCACGTGGGCGGACATCGACGCCACCGCCGCCTACGCCCAGGGCGCCGACGCAGCGGCCTGGCTCGGGCACCGCGTCGGGCGCACGGGGCTGGTGGTGTGGGCCGACGGCTCGACCACCACCGTCGGGGGCACCGCACCGTAGATGCCACCATCCACCATGCCCGACACCGCAGGACTGACGGAGAACGAGGCCCGGGAGCTCGCCCGCCAGGGCCATGCGAACACCGCGGTGTCGGGCTCGTCGCGCACCACCGCGCGCATCCGCCCGCCCGCATCGAAGGGCGGCGCATCATCGCCGGCGTCGGCTCGTCGATGTACCTGTTCCTCGCCCGGGTCGCGACCCAGATGCTGGTGATCCTCACCGTCACGCTGCTCGGGCTCGGGTTCCCCTACACCCCGACGCAGGTGGGGCTGACGCTGTTCACCGTCGGCGTCCTGACGTTCTCCCTGACGCTCTGGGCCCGGCCGACACCGACGCGGAAGGACCTGCTGATCTCGTTGGCGCGCTTCGTGATCCCCGTCGGTCTGGTCACTGCCGGTTTCGCCACGGCGGTCTACACGATCCTCTACCAGCTGGTCAGCACCGGACTCGCGAGCGCGGGCAGCCAGTCCGCCGAGGGCATCGCCCTGTTCGAGCGCTCCACCGGGCTGACCTACGGCGTCGACGCGGACTTCCTCACCGCCTCGGCCACCCTCGGCGCGCAGTCCGGGCTGTCGGTGTTCGTCTCCGTCACCGCGTTCGCCCTGATCCTGCTGCTCGAACCGCCGGCGAGGCTCTTCACGGCCTGGGTCCCGGTCACCGACGACCGCCGCCCCGTCCTGCTCGCGGCGGGCCTGTTCGTGGCGTTCGCGCTGGTTCTGGCGTTCCCGGTGACGCAGGCCTACTTCGGACTCACCGCCCCCGACCCACCCGTCATCTGGGTCGCCGCTCCCGCCGTCGTGCTGTGGTTCGGCACCCTCAGCCTCGTCCTGCGCTTCGAGGTGCTCGAACGCACGCTCGGCCTGCTGCGCCCCGATCCCGAGATCGTCCCGGCATGACCGTCGCCGCGGTCGCGCTGGCCACCCTCGCGGCCGTCATGTTCGCCGTCTCCGCGGTGCTGCAGAACGGCGCGGTGTCCGACATCGTGGCCACCGGCCCCGCCATCGTGGGCCGGACCGGCTTCGCCACCCTCGCCCGCACCCGCGGCTGGCTGGCCGGAGCGGTCCTCGCCGGAGCCGGCTCGGTCACCCACGCCGGTGCGCTCGTGCTCGCCCCGGTGGCGATCGTGCAGCCCATCGGTGTGCTGGCGGTGCCGTTCGCGGTGGTGATCGGGGCCTGGCGCACGCGGGTACGGCCGTCGGCGGGGCTCGTGCTCACCGTGGCGACCTGCCTGGCGGCCGTCGCCGGCTTCGTCACGCTGGCGGACGTCCGGCTCGGGGCCGGCACCCAGCCGCGCTTCGCCGGTGCCGTCCTCGCCGCGGCCACCGCCGCGGGGCTCGCCGGCATCCTCGCCGCGCTGGGGAGCCGCAGCACCGGCTGGCTGCGGTGCGTGGCGTTCGCCGCGTCGGGCGCCACCGCTTTCGGGCTCGTCTCGGCGCTGATGCGGCTCGTCTCGCTGCACCTCACGACCGGCGCCGACGACCTCGACGACATCGGGGTGCTGCTGCCCGTGGCCGGGATCGTCGTGGCGCTGGTCGGCGGGGGCTGGGCCGTGCAGCAGGCGCACGCGGCGGGCGTGCCGTCGGTGGTGGTCGGGTGCCTGACCGTGCTCGACCCGCTGGTCGCGGTGGTCCTGGGCGTCACCATGCTGGGCGAGGGCGGCTCCACCTCGCCGGGCGCGGTCGCCGGCCTGGTCGGCTTCGCGGTGCTCGGGCTCGGCGCGGTGCTCGTGCTGGCCCGCCACCACCCCGAGGCCCGGGCCGCCGCTCCGCGGCGGTGATCAGCGACGCCAGCGCGGGCGGGCCAGCATGCCGGTGGCGCGGGTCTTGCCCTGCTCCCCGAAGATCAGCTCGGACAGCGCCTCGTAGACCTCCTCCGGGCGGGGGAGGTAGTCGATCCGGTTGAGTGCCTGGATCTGGCCCGCCGACTCCACGACCACGGTGCCGTAGCCGAAGATGCGCCCGCCGAGCGACCGTTCGAACGTCAGGTCGGTCACCTTGCTGATCGGCATCATTCCCACTTTGTGCACGATGAAGCCCTCGGCGAGAATCACCCGTTTGTCCGTGACCACGAGCTTCTCGATCCACCACAGGATCGTGAAGATCGTGAACCGTAGCACCGCCACGAGCGCCAGGTAGAACATGATGTTGTCGCCGAGCACGGTGTCGGGCAGCAGGCGTTGCACCACCACGAGCACGAGCAGCACCACCGCGGTCTGGGCGACGTCCACCGCGATGAACGCCCAGTGCCGCCGCACCCGGATCACCCGCCGCTCCGTCGGCAACAGGTACTCGTCGATCTCGCGGGGGGCCAGCACCGCGCCGACTTTCTCAGACCCGGACCGGTGACGCACGCCGTCACCGACATTGCGGCCGTTCGGAGCAGCCGATCGGTGACACCCGCCGCTTATCGGGCATCTATCCGGCTGCCGCCAACGGGTCGGGGGTGCGGCGCGTCCGGGCGATCACGTCGGTCAACACGGCGTGCAGCTTCTCGAGGTCGGCCAGGGGCATTCCGAGCCGCTCCACGACGGCCGGCGGGATGCGTTCCGCGGACGCGCGCAGGGCGCGTCCGGCGTCGGTGAGCGTGACGGCGAGGGTGCGCTCGTCGCCGGGCACGCGGCGCCGCTCGACCAGCCCGGCCGCCTCCAGTCGTTTGAGCAGCGGCGAGAGCGTGCCCGGATCCAGCGCCAGGGCGCCGCTGAGGTCCGTGACCGACCGGGGCGAGCGCTCCCACAGCGCCAGCATCACGAGGTACTGCGGGTGGGTGAGCCCCATCGGCTCGAGCAGCGGCCGGTAGAGCGCGACCACGTTGCGCGCCGCGACCGACAGCGCGAAACACACCTGCCGGTCGAGCTGGAGGAGGTTCTCGGGCACTGGACCAGTGTAGCCTGATTGGGGCACAAAACATTGGGGTGATAAGCATGGACGGCATCCGCCGACCGAACCCGTTCCGCTGGGTGGCCTACGCGTTCGGCGCCCGCCTCCCGGCCCGCAACCGGGAGTGGGTGTTGTTCGACGCCACCACGCGCACCTGGGTGCTGCGCCACTTCGCCCGCACCACCGTCCAGCTCGCGCCGTTCGTGATCGTGCTCTTCGTCCTCATCCCGGGCGAGCCATGGGTCCGCGGCTGTGCGGTGCTGGCCGGCATCCTCCTCGGCTTCTTCTACTCCGCCTCGTACATGCACCAGACCGCCGAGCTGCACGTCATGAAGGCCGGGTACCCGCGCGGCACCGCCGAGGCCACGCGCGCCGCCGCGCACCCCGACGAGGAACGCGAACGCCAGGAGCGCTACCAGCAGCGCTGGCGCACCGGATCCTGAGCGGCCCACCGTGAGCGCTCCGCCGCGCCGGGCCCCCGACGACCAGCTGGTGCACCTGCGCCGGACCCGCGACCACATCGACCGGCACTACGCCGAACCTCTGGACCTCGACGCGCTCGCGGCCGTCGCGGGGATCAGCAAGTACCACTTCCAGCGGCTGTTCACGGCCACCTACGGCCTCTCTCCGGCGGCCCACCTCTCGCAGCGGCGCGTCGAACGCGCCCAGGACCTGCTGCGCGCCACCAACCTCACCGTCACCGAGGTCTGCCACGCGGTCGGCTTCTCGAGCCTCGGCTCGTTCAGCAGCCGGTTCCGTGAGCTCGTCGGGGAGACGCCGAGCGAGTTCCAGCGCCGCTGGGCGGCCACCGGTGCGCCGCACATCCCGGGCTGCTTCATCCTGATGTGGGGGCTCGCGGAGCGTAGAGGGTCCGCAACGGAGGAGAAGCATCCGGGGCCCGGCCCGTCCTAACCTTCCCGCATGATCACCCACATCTCCATCGCCACCGTTTTCGTGAAGGACGTCGAGGAGTCGAAGGCCTTCTACGTCGACGTCCTCGGCTTCGCCGAGCACACCGACATCACCCTCGGCGAGGGCTATCGCTGGTGCACCGTGAAGCACCCGAGCCAGCCGGAGCTGCAGGTCCACCTCGCCCAGCCCGGCCCGCCCCTGTCCCCGGACATGGTGGGGGCGATGCAGCGCGCACTGGACGGCGGCGGCCTGAACGGCCTCGGCATGAACGTCGACGACTGCCGCACGACCTACGACGACCTGGCGGCCAAGGGCGTCCAGTTCATCCAGGAGCCGCAGGAGCGTCCGTACGGCATCGAGGCCGTGGCGCGCGACAACTCCGGCAACTGGATGGTGCTCGTCGAGCCGAAGGAGTTCACGCTGTAGAGGTCCGACAACGGAAACGGGGGGGTTGGCCTACCAGCGCACGGGGGACCCGATCACCATCGGCGTCGAGTTCCCCGACGTCGAGAACTGATGGCGCAACTTCGACGGCGAGGGCGGCCCGCTCTCGCTGCATCTGGACGGCACGGACCGTCCTGGGCACGCCATCGCCCGGCGTGACGGGCGCGGCGCGTGACCGTGTCGGTGCACTGGGGCCAGTGCTCCCGGTATGTCCCTGCTGTTCTGGCCACCGGGACCTGTGGTGCGCCGTCGGACCACGGCCGGGCAACTCGGCGGTGCTGCAGGTGGTGGCCCCGGGCGGTGCGTAGAGGTGCGGACCTTTAGACCTGGTCTCATAACCCGGTCTCGATCAGTTGCCGGACGTTGATCAGGCGCAGGCGAGGGTCAGCAGCGGGACGGTCGTGCGCTCAGTGCGGTCGTAGCGCAGCCCGAGCCGCTTGAACCTCGATGCAGCCCGCGACCAGTCCAGCAGCTGCGCCTCAGACAGCTCGTCGAGCACGAGTTGGTGCAGCCGGCTCCGCACACCGGCGTCCTGCCACTCCCGCAGCCCAGCCCCTCCGGCAGGTCCCGTCAGCGGCAGCCATGTCGAGCACGAACAAGATCCCTTCCGGCGCGGCCCGATCGTCGATCTGCGGCCGCCCACCCGGTCCACGAAGCGCTGGACGCGCGGGATCAGCGGCTCGATCAGCTCCCAGAGTCGATCTTCGACCAACCGCTGCTGCTTGCTCTTCGCCACGACCGACGACGATCAACGATCAGAGACCGAAGATCACGTAGCGACTCGCCCGGTTTTGAGACCAGGTCTCAAGGACACTCGTGCAGGCGATGAATCAGTTGGTGTGGCTGGCGGAGCACGTCCTGGTACCCGGCGCCGCGGGCGGGTGCGGCGGGGCAGAGCGTCGGCTGCTGCAGCGGCCCGGTGACGCGGCCCGGTGACGCGGCCCGGTGACGCGCCGGTTGCGCGCGAACCCGAGCTGTCCGCTACCCGGGCGCCGGGGAGGTCACCGGGGCCGGGTTGGTGTCGGGGATCTCCGCGCCCCGGTCGCCGGCCGCGACACTCCTTTCACCTGGGCTCGCGGGTCGTGATCGCCGGGTGCTGAACGCCGAGGTTCGCCGGTAGTAGTGGCGGGCGTGGGCGGCGACGACCAGAGACCAGCTCGGGTCGCTGGGTCAGGTGATCGGCGCGCAGCAGTGCCTCGCGTTGCTGCGGGTCCGGGGCGGCCCCGGGCAGCTGCGGGTGCGCGCGCCTCGACCAGCAGGCGAGCGTGTCGTCTGGTCAGGCGATGTCGAGGAGGTGGACCATGGGGCGTTGTCGCGGTTTTCGCTCGATGTCGATCCAGCCGGGCGGGATGAACTCCGGACGCCCACCGTCCATCCGCACTTGCCAGTCGGAGTGGTGGATCAGCCGGTGACACGGCCGGCACAACATCACGCAGTTCTCCACGCAGGTGGGTCCGTTGTTCTCCCATTCGAGGACATGGTGGATCTCGCACCACGACGGCGGGCGTCCGCAGCGGGCGCAGCCGCTGTCGCGGGCGGCGACGGCGCGGCGGATCCCGTCGGGGATCACCCGGGTGAGCCGGCCGACATCCAGCGGTTGACCGGGGCCGTTCATCACGACCGGCACGACTCCCGCGTCGCAGGCCAGCATCCGCAGCGACTCCGGCGTCAGGGTGCCCCCGAAGTCCAGCATCGCCGCGCGGGCCCGCTGCTGCAGGTCCTCCAACCGGATGATCACGTTCAGGTGGGGTCGGTGGCCACCACGGTCGGGTATCTCCCCGTGGGTCAGGACCTGGGTGCAGAGGTCGGCGAGCGCTTCCGCCTGGCGTTGCGGGGTGGTGCGTTGGTCGTCGCCGGTCACGGGGGTGGAGTGGGCGTCGAGGGCGGTGGCGACGGTGTCGAACAGGGCGGCGTCGTCGAACCGGCCGGTGATCCGCCCTCCCGGCCCGCCGCGGTGGCGGCGGACGTGGAGTTCGTTGACCTGGGGGGTGGGGCGGTCGTCGGGTTCGGGACCGTCGGCGTCGAGGGCATCGACCATCGCGGTCCCGATCGACAGCAACGGGGTGGGGCTGGTCTCGACGGCCTGTCCGGCGAGGATGGTCTCGACCTCCGCCCATATCTGCGGTGCGAGCCGGGCGGCGGCGTCGGTGCCCAGCACCTTGCCGATCACCTCGACGTGACGCAGCCCGATCCGGCCGTCCTCGAACGCCGCGGCGGTGGCGGGCAGCCGGGGTGGGAGCACGGTGCCGTCGAGCCCGACACGCTGGCACACCTGCTGCGCGCCCAGGACGCGGCGGCGGGCGTCGGCCCACTCACAGCCCAGCAGGTCCGCGACCGCACCGATCGGGTTCTTGTAACCGCGGTCGGCGAACACCCCGCGGCGTTGCAGCGCGGCGACGGTGTGGACGGCGATCAGGTCGAGCCGGCGTGCGGCGCCTTCGCAGACGGTGAGAACGGAGAGCATCTCGGTGTCCCCGGCGGCCGGGCCGGCGGCATGGTCCAGCGTGTCGAGGGCCTCGGTGAGGAGGTGCTGCGCGGGAGCCAGCCGGCCGGTGGACATGTCTTGATTCTAGTCGAACACCCGTGCGATTTCTACGTGTTTGCGCAGTTCGGGACACTTTCGGTGTTGCCTGGGGGTGAGTCGCCCGGGGTGCAGGGTCAGGTCCGACCGCGGGCCTGAGGTTGGTTCCGGGTACAGGGCCGGGCACGACAGGATGATCTGAGTGTTCGGCGTGGGGACTCTGGCGAGTGACACCAGGCCATGGACCAGATGGCGTGGGACGGGTCGGATGCGGCCGCTCGCGGGCGACCGCGCCGCACGGACCCGGCCCGGTTCCGCAGAGCACGGCCACGGCGGCGGCCACTCCGGTTCTTCCGGCCTACGCCTGATCGCGACTTGGCACGTGTGCGCGAAGACCGGCCGCGGACCCCCGGGCCACCCCCACCACCGGGTCCTGCTCACGAACCAGAACCTGTGGCCGTGATCTGGGCCCACAGCCACCGACCATCGACCTCGGAATCAGTCATCGAGGTGGCGCCGGCGTACCGGCGGCCAGCCGCGCAGACGCGTCGCGGAGCTCGGTGGTCCCGACGACCAGATCGGCGTCGAGATCGCCGAAGGGCGTGGCCGAACCTGGCCACGATCACGACCCCGGAACCAGCCAGCCGGCAGCGGTCCGGCCCGACCTCCTCCACGATCCCGTCGCCCGGCAGCGGCCCGGCCGCCTCGTCGTCGTCGATCTGGCCATGCGGCCCCACAACTCCGGGCACTGGACGATCGAGGGCTCCCGCACGTCGCAGTTCGAGCAGCACCTGCGCGCCGTGCTCGACTACCCGCTCGGCGCCACCACCCCCACCGCGCGCCGTGGTCATGGCCAACGTCCTCGGCGCTGGCCCACCACCAGGGGGACTGCGCTCGCCGCAACGGTCGTGTGCGGCTGAGCTACCGGTCGATCCTCCGATAACACAGGTGCACGGTGCCGTCGCGGAAGACGCGCTGCTCGACGAGCCGCAGCCGCAGGTCCGAGCCCGTCGGGAAGTACGGCTTGCCACCGCCGAGGACTGCGGGCAACACCCTCGGCCGGAACTCGTCGATCAGGTCCAGCAGCGACGCGGCCAGGCCGGCACCTCCGACGGCCAGGTCGCCGTCGGTCTCCTGCTTGAGCCGGACCACCTCGTCGATCGCGTCGGCGCGCCGCACCAGCCGGCACCCGGGCGGGACCGACTCCAGCGAGTCGGAGAACACGATCCGCGGCGTCGCGACGTACAGCTGGGCGAACTCCGCCTCCACCTCGTGCCCGTCGGCCCGCTCGGGCGCCGTCCAGAACTCCTCCATGACGTCGTAGAGGCCGCGGCCGAACAGGAACGCCGCCGTCTCGCGAGCCTGCTGGTTGGCGAAGCGGTGCACCTCCTCGTCCGGACGGGAGAAGGCGATGCTGCCCGTCCCGTCCTCGATGTAGCCGTCGAGGGAGATGCTCATCGCGTAGCTGAGGATGCCCATGAGGATGTAGACCGCCGGGCTCTCCCGAACTCATCGACGGTGGACCTTGACCCTCCCGCAGCGAGAGAGATCACGGTGGCCGCAGGGACACCACAGCAGTCACCTTCCCCCGGCCGAGCTCCCCGAGCCGATCACCGACTACCTGGTCGTACACCGGGTGCACGATGTCGACACGGCTGTCCGGCTCTGCACCCCGACGCCGAGGTGACGGACGAAGGACACACCCACGTCCGCCACGTGGGCGCCGGTCGCTCGTGCCCTGATCGAGCCTGTCGCGTAACTCGGCGCGCCACCCCAGATGATCATGCTGGGGGTGGGAGAATCGGTTGTGCCGCAGAGCTTCCTCCGCCCGGATCGTGATCAGCGGTTCCTGCTGGCCCCGGACAT